>VYLF01000014.1_pt1 | contig 141397 bp, 116 predicted proteins | sample 5114371 | NCBI WGS metagenome assembly VYLF01 (sample SAMN12291773, study PRJNA351875) | freshwater metagenome | isolation source: freshwater lake | place: USA: Michigan, Kent Lake | collected 2013-08-15 | reverse complement strand
CGCGGGGGGGTAATGGTGTATGGACAACTTTTTTCAGCCCGCACCAATCAACTCGGGTCCCGGCCATCTGGACCGCCTCCTCGCCACCTGGTTCGAGTCGAACATATCCCTCGCACAGGTCGCCCAGCACCTCTGCATCACCTTCACCTCCCTCCTCGAGTACGTCGGCCGCCCCGAAGTCCGCCAGGCGATTCAACAAGCCCGCCAGTTGATGCACGAGCGTTATTCCGACACCGGCCTCGAACTCCTCCACGAAGCCGCCCAAGATTTCAAAGCCCTCAAAGGCCTCCCCGAGAATCCGACGCCGGCCGACAAAGACCGCCAACGCGCCACCCTCAACGGCATGCGCCAAGTCGCCGCCCTCCTCGCCGGCCTCACCCCCCGCCGCGCCACCTGGCCCCGCGCACCGCGCACCAACACCAACCAAGACACCGCGACGCCCTCCGAGCCCACAACGCCCGACCGTGCACTCGACCACTCCGCCACTTCACCACTTCCTCAAACTCTCCGCCCCCTCTCCGCCCTCTACGAAACCATCGAAGATCCCGAGGATCCCACGCCGCCGAACCGCCCGAAGGGCTCGCGCTCCAAGTCCTCACCCCCCTCCGACCCCTCCACCCCCACACCCAAGAAAACCTACCCGCCCGTCCAAGTCATCAACTACCTCGCCAACTCCACCCCGCACCACGCAGCGCCCCCCGACCCCACAGCGCCCGACCGTGCACTCGACCACTCGACCACTTCGCCACTTCTTCCCGAGCCCACAGCGCCCCACCATGCACTTTGCCACTTGACCACTTCGCCACTTCTTCCAAGCCCCCGCGCCCGATCCCCATCCCAAGCGATCGCCGCCTGACCGCCCCACACTCAAAAACCCCACGACGCCACCATCATTTGCTGCTCTGCAAATTTGAGCTTTGCTGCTTTCCGCTTTCCCTCAATCCCCCGGCGTCGCCCGCGCCGGCACCTTTGCCTTCGGCGCCTCTTCTCCACCAGGAAACAACAGCCGGTCCAAACTCAAGTACCCCGCCCCCGCAAACACCAGCGACACCGCCCCCGCCAACTGAAGGACCAGCCACATGAACGCGCCGTGTACCGACTCGCCCGCCGCATTCAACTCCCACGCGCCCCCCGGCGGGATGAAGCCCCACTGCGCCGTCCCCGCGTGCACCGCCGGCACGATCATCGTCAGCCACAGCGTCACAAACAACGCGATCGACGCCATCGCCGCCGCCAGTCGCGTAAACAACCCCACCATCACCATCGCGCCCCCCACCAGCATCGACAGCGACACCGTCCACGCCACCACCACCGGCCACCGGTCCCGTGTCAACGCCAGCGGCCACAACGCACGCGGTGCCGTCCCGTCCGCTCGCGCCCGCGGGTGCGCCGCTTCATACGCGCGAGCCGTCGTCGCGTGCATCCTCGCCACTTCGACCGGCTCCGCAAAGTCCGCCGCCCCGTACACCTTCGCCGGTGCAGCAGCCTCCGGGCCCGCCGTCTGCATCAGCGGCGGCTGCTCGTGCCCCGTGTCCTTCGGCTTCTCGGGCGTCTTCTCCACCGGCTTCTCAACCGCCGGTTCAGGCTTCGCCTCGCTCTTGGGCGCCGCCGGTGCCGCCGACGCCCCCGCGACCGGGACCACTCCCATGTTCGCCAGCGCCGCCGCCCGCTCCCCCTCCACCCCCACCTTCGCGGAAACCAGCCCAATACCGGACCACAACAAGGTCGCCCCCAGCGCGAGCCTGATGAAAATCGGCGCAATGAGCGAGGACGTGCTATGACCCGCCATGGAGGGAACACTCCCGTTGCCCCCCGGGGCACGCTACGCGCCGCCCCGTCGAGGTCCCTTATTGTTGGGATCCTCGCCGCGCCGTTCTCACCCCGGCGGTACACTTTCCCGGTGACAGACCCAGCACGCCAACCCAGCCCCTACGAGGCCGAACAACGCCGCCGCGCCCTCTTCCTACGCGCCATCCGCGTCGGCTTCCTCGTCCTCTTCCTCGCCGTCACCTTCCTCAGCATCTTCGTCGTCACCGAAAAAAGCGTCGCCAGCGAAATCCAACGCGCCATCGCCTGGCAGGGAACCCTCATCGTCGCCGCCCTCATGGCCGCCGCGGTCCTCGCCGTCGACTACTTCACCCCCCGCAAACGCGTCTCCACCCTCTTCGCCGTCTTCGTCGGCCTCCTCGCCGCACTCCTCGCCACCGTCGCCCTCGGCTTCATCATCGACGTCATCGTCAAGTCCTACGACATCAAGGCCGCCGACACCCTCGTCGCCACCATCAAAGTCCTCCTCGGTATCAGCCTCTCCTACCTCGGCGTCACCACCGTCCTCCAGACCCAGGACGACTTCCGACTCGTCATCCCCTACGTCGAGTTCTCCAAGCAAATGCGAGGCGTCCGCCCCCTCGTCCTCGACACGTCCGCCCTCATCGACGGCCGCATCGCCGATATCGCCCCGACCAACTTCCTCCTCGCCCCCATCGTCATCCCCCAGTTCGTCATCGACGAACTGCAAACCCTCTCCGACAGCGCCGACTCCATCCGCCGCACCAAGGGCCGGCGCGGGCTCGACATCGTCTCCCGCCTCCAACGCCAACCCCGCCTCGACGTCTCCATCGATGAGTCCCGGCCGACGGGCAAAGCCGTCGACCAGATGCTCGTCGAATACGCCCGCACCCACTCCGCCATCATCGTCACCACCGACACCGGCCTCGCCCGCGTCGCCACCATCCAGAACATCACCCTCCTCAACATCAACGACCTCGCCAACGCCCTCAAGCCCGCCCTCGTCCCCGGCGAACGCCTCACCGTCAAACTCATCAAACAAGGCGGCCAGGCCGGCCAGGCCGTCGGCTACCTCCCCGACGGCACCATGATCGTGGCCGAAAACGGCTTCCACGCCATCGGCCAAACCGTCGACATGACCGTCACCTCCGCACTCCAAACCTCCGCCGGCCGCCTCATCTTCGCCCGCCTCGATCACTCCGCGACGACGCCAATCCCTCCCGCGGCCAACCAACCCGCCGGCCCAGCTCCCCAGCAACCCGACGCCCAAACCAACCCGCCCTCGGAGCCTCCATCCGACATGGACCCGGAAGCTCCCGAAGCCCCCTACCAAGACCAGCCCACCACCGACCCCACCAATCCAACCAGCGGCCCCGCCAACGGCCCTCCCAATGGTCCGGGCCCAGCACGATCCCCACGCTCGACGCGGCAAGGCACGCCGCGAAATCCGCGACGGTGAGCGGAGGCGTCTGCCGAAGTCGGAACTGGCCGGGCTGGTGCGCGCAAGACCTCTGGCGCGGGTGCTTCCAGACGAAGCTGCCCGGGACCCTGGACAACCGGGGCAAGGAGGCACCCATTCGGCCCCCCTCTATACCCCTCCAGAACGACCAGGACGTCACCTGAAAAGTGCCGCCTCTGTCGTAAGCGCAACCCATCGCCTACTCCCTATTCCCGATTCCCTCTCCCTCCACCCCGAGCGCACCCTCCCCTCCCCGCGTACAACCCCCGGTACCAACCCCGTGTGAAGCCGTATGCTCTCCATTCCTCTCCCCATGGACCTGCAGGATCCGAACTCCCCCGACCGTGCGGCGGACAAGCCACCCGCTCAACCCGGGGCTGATCCCGCGGCAGACCGCGCCCAGGCCTTTTTCCACGAACAACACGCCCGCCTCGCCCCAGGCCTCCGCCGCCTCTTCATCGATCGCACCGCCGGCCGCCAAGACCTCGCCGAAGAACTCGCCCAACGCGCCTGGGCCCTCGCCTGGCGCGCCCTCGCCGCCGGCAAGTACGACCCCGCCCGCGCCGCCTTCTCAACCTTCGTCTACGCCATCGCCCAAAACGTCTGGCTCCAGCACCTCCGCTCCTCGGGCCAGAAACAGAACAACCTCGCCCCCCTCGCCGACGACCCCTCCGCCTCCCCCTCCATCCCCCTCCCGGAAGACACCGCCAAACTGGCCGAACTCGTCCACCTCCTCCGCCTCGTCCTCCGCGGCGAGTTACCGGCTCAACTCTCCGAGGAAGAACGCTGGATCGTCCGCGCCATCGCCGACGGCGAAACCGACCGAAGCCTGGCCGCCAAACTCCGCCTCTCCCCTTCCACCGCCAACGCCCGGAAAAACTCCGCCTTCGACAAACTCCGCCGCTTCCTTGCCTCCAAAGGCCATCGTTCCGCAGATCCCCGAGCGCACGACGACGACGAGCGAACAACCTAGGGAGACCACCCCATGGACGACCGCCAACTCTCCCAACTCCTCCGCATGGCCGCCGAAGCCGAACGCCTCGAGTTCGGCCACGCCCCCCTCCCCATGCCCGCACACCCCGCCCCTCGCCTGGGCCTCTGGCTCGGCTGGTCCGCCGCCGCCGCAGCAGTCGTCATCGGCACCTCCCTCTGGTTCGCCAACGCCATCCTCGCCCCTTCAACCCCCCCCAACACCACCGTCGCCACCGCCGAGCAGCCCCCACGCCTCCCGACCAACACCGATCCCAACACCCCCGCCATCGTCGAAGTGGCCGCCGCCGACCCCTGCGACAACGAGTCCAGCGTCCTCCTCGCCATCTTCCGCAACGCCGACGGCTCCACCTCCCAGGCCCGCATCGCCATGAGCGACTGGGACTCCCGCCGCGGGCTCAACGACCTCGCCGAAGGTGAACTCATCGGCTTCGCCTTCGAACACACCGAGAACATGACCGCCGACACAATGCCCGACAGCGTGGTCCTTCTCGCCGTCACCGGCCCCTCCGAACTCGTCCCCCACACCGCCGACGCCGCCGCCTACCTCGCCGCCTGCCTCGAGCAAACCCCCACCTCCTGCGGCACCGAAATCCCCTGCTACACCTCCGCCGCGCTCCAGTGCCTCCCCCCGGGCGTCAGCGTCCGTGGCGAAGCCCGCGTCGTACGCTGATCGGCTACGCTGATCGCCGATGCGCGTTGTCCACTACCTCAAATGGATGCGTCTCAGCGACGGCGGCACCGTCCGCGCCGTCCTCGATTGGTGCTCCGCACTCGCAGCCCGCGGCCACCAAGTCACCCTGATCACCGCCGACGCATCCGACGTCCCCGCGTCGTGGAAGTCACCGGACGCGACCTCCCCACGCTGCCTGCAGGTCCGCGTCCACGACGCCATCGGCCGCTGGCTCGGCAAACCCGTCCCCCCGGGCGCCCCCGACAAACCCACGCAACTCCTCACGCCCGACTCGCGCACCGCCATCGCCCAGGCCCTCCGCGGTGCCGACTGCCTCCACCTCCACGGCGTGTGGGCCACCTCCAACGCCCAGATCGCCTCCATCGCCCGCTCGCTCGGCACCCCGTACGTCGTCTCACCCCACGGCATGCTCGACCACTGGTCCCTCGCCCAGGGTGCCGCCAAGAAACGCCTCCACCTCGCGCTCGTGAGCGGCCGCGTCCTTCGCAACGCCCGCAACGTCCTCTGCACCGCCGAGGGCGAACTCCAGCAGGCCGCCGCGCACTTCGATGCCACGCGCGGCCGCGTCGTCCCCCTCCTCTTCGACACCGCCCCCTTCCTGTCCCTACCGGGCCCGGCCGCCGCACAGCGAGCACTCGGCCTCGATCCGGCCGTGCCCACCATCCTGTTCCTCAGCCGCCTCCACGTGAAGAAAGGCGCCGACCGCCTCCTCCGCGCCGCCGCGGCACTCAAGGACCTCCCCTTCACCCTCGTCCTCGCGGGCCCCGCCGATCCGCCGGAGTACGCCGCCGAACTCGAACGCCTCGCGGCGGAACTCGGCATCACCGACCGCGTGAAGTTCCCCGGGATGGTCACCGGCACCGACAAGATCTCCCTGTTCTGCGCGGCGAGCATCTTCGCACTCCCCACCAGCCAGGAGAACTTCGGCTTCGTGATCCTCGAAGCAATGTCCGCCGGAGTTCCGGTCGTCACGACCAAAGGCGTCGACACCTGGCCGGAACTCGAGGCCAGCGGCGGCGCACTGATCTGTGACAGCTCCCCCGCGGCGCTTGCGGATTGCCTGCGCTCGCTCCTGCGGGACGCACCGAAGCGGGCCGCGATGGGCGCTGCCGCGCGGGCCTGGGCGCTGAACCGGCTTGATCCCGCGGCGGTGATCGCCCGATATGAAGAGGTGTACGCCGGGAAGGCGTGAGGAGAGCCATGACCACCCGTCTCAAGGTCTGCATCTGCTGGACCGACATCTCCGGATACATGGCCGCGTGCTGGCGGGCGCTCGCCGCGCGCCCGGAGATCGACCTGAAGGTGATCGCGTTCGAGCCGACTGACTCGAAGGAAGCGGTCTTTGATCGTTCGGTGATGAACGGGATCACGCACGAGTTGATCACGCGTGATCGGGCGATGAACGATCGCGACGCGATCGCGGGCATGGTGCTCGCGCACGCCCCGGACGTGATCAGCCTGCCCGGCTGGTACTACGGCGCGTACTCCGCGCTCGCGGACCACCCGCGCCTCGCGCACTGCACGCGGCTGATGTCGATGGACAACCCGTGGAACGGCTCGCTGCGCCAGCACCTGGGCAAGTTCCTCCGCGCCTCGTTCTTCGCGAAGATTCACCGCGTGATCGTCGCGGGTGACAAGACGTTTGAGTTTGCGCGGCGGCTGGGCTTTGGTGAATCTCGCATCCGGCGTGGCGTGTACGGCTTCGACGCGGCCCGCTTCGCGCCGGTGTTCGACGAGCGGATGCGCCGCGGGCTGTGGCCGCGCGAGTTCGTGTTCATCGGGCAGTATGCCGAGAAGAAGAACCTGCCGATGCTGCTGTCGGCGTACGACGCGTACCGCCGGGGCAGTCCGAGGCCGTGGGGGCTCACGTGCATGGGCATGGGGCCGCTGAAGTCCGCGTTGGCCGGGCGTGAGGGCGTGACGGACCTCGGGTTCGTGCAGCCCGCGGACCAGGCGGGTGCGCTGGCGCGCGTCGGCGCGTTCGTGCTGCCGAGTGTCTACGACCCGTGGGGCGTTGCCATCGCGGAAGCGGCGGGCGCGGGGCTGCCGGTGGTCTGCTCGGAGGCCTGCGGGGCGGCGATCGAGCTGGTGCGCAGTTATTACAACGGACTTACTATCGCCACGGGGCACGAGGGTGCGCTCGTCCGCGCGATGCAGGCGATCGAGGCACGCGAAGCGGAGATGCCCGAGTGGGGCCGCCGCGGCCGCGAGCTCGCGGCGCCGTATGGGGCGGAGTTCTGGGCGGCGCGGTGGGCGGGCGCGATCGCCGAGGGCACAACCGCGTGAGTGTCAGCGCCGGTTCGCGACGTCGGGCCGTTCGTTGTACCGGAGCACACGGAGCATGACCGCGCGATCGGCGGCGTCCGCCGCGCCCGAGCGGTTGATATCGACCGGCGAAGCTTCGTACGCGTAGAGATCATCGATGTTCACGCGCCCGTTCGCGTCGATGTTCTCGCTGCTGCGTGAGGGTCGCGCGAGCGGGTCGCCGAGCACGATCTGCATCCAGCTCAGGCCCGGGATCGCGGTGTACGCGGCCTCGGCCCAGGTGAGGTTGCCGAGCAGGAAGTTGAGCGCGAGGTACCGGTTGTCCGGCACGGAATCGGCCAGCGGCTCCCACACGTTCGCGAGGGCGAACGTGCCGCCCGCGGCAATGAAGTCGGCGGCCTGTTCCTGCTGCTGGAACCCCAGGAGGCCCAGCCCGCCGAAGTCGCGCCCGTTCCAGCTCTCGATGGTGTTGAAGATCGCGCCGTTGGGGTAGTTGAAGCTGTCGGCGAAGATCATGCGTCCGCTCACGAGGGCGTTGGTGTTGGGGAACGAGCCTTCGTGGTTGCTGCCGTAGGTCGCGAGGAGCGCGACGGGGTTGTTGACGATGATGCCAAGGTTGGGCTGCCAGTCGACGCGGGGGCCGATGAAGAAGCCGGTGGAGTTCGGCAGGTTGTTGTGCCGGATGTTCGCCGGGAGGAAGCGTTTGTCGGTGACGGTCATCTGTGCGAGGACCTGGTCGTAGTCGTCGCTGTCGTAGAGGGGGCTCATCGACGAGTTGAAGTTGTCGAACTCGCCGTTGTTGGCGGGGCTGACGGTGTTGGTGCCGTTGCTCTCGTCGAGGATGACCGCGTTGGTCGTGGTGTTGTAGATGAACCCCTGCGCGCGATCGATCATGGTGCGCACCTGTTCCACCGTGTGGCCGTCGAGCCGGCAGACGAGGTAGATGTCGCCGGCGGCGAGGCGCGCGGCGCCGGAGCCGCCGAGCTGCCACACCGGGCCGGTGCCGCTGGCGAGGAAGGTCTTGGGCGCGAGCATGTTCGCGGTCGAGAAGTTGCCGATGGGCTGCTGCGCCTTCCAGTACGGGTTCACCACCGCGCCGTCGGATTTGCTGTCCGCCGCGCCGCCGGCCTCGCCGGTTTCGAGGTTTTGCCAGAGGAGGCAGAGCTCGCTGTCGACGCTCGCGCAGTTGGCGTCGCTGCCGTTGAACTGCGCGGGGAAGTCGGTGGCGTTTGCGCCGACGAAGTCGCCGCAGTTCGCGGCGTCGGTGTCCTCGATGCGGTGGGGGAGGCCCTTGCAGAGGACGATGCAGCGGACTCGGGTGGTCAGACCTGCGCCGGTGAGGTACGTGCGGAGGGGGTCGCGGAGGCGGGTGATGAAGTTGGCGTAGGTGATGTTGCCGGGGGTGGTGGGGGCGGCGCCGGTGGAGGCGAGGTCGAGGACGCGGAGGCCGGGGTGGATGCCGGGGAGTGCGCCCGCGCCGCCGGGGACCTTGGCGGAGCCGGCGTAGTACTCGGCGACGTCGCGCGAGGTGGCGATGCGGCTGTCGTAGACGACGAGCACGTCCTGGTCGCGGAGCTGGCCGCTGATGAGCGGGAGCTGGCCGGTCTGCTGGGCGAGCGCGGTGCCCGCAATGGTGAGTGCCGCCGCCAACGCGATCTGCTGAACTGCTCGCATACCGCTCGATCTCCTCAAGGTCCGATGATTCTCGGTCCGACCAGTGTACCTCTTCCCGTGCGCGTGTCACCCCTCCTGCGGATCCGCTCGCGATTGGGTATCGTGAAAGTACCGTCGGGTCTTCACCGCAGGAGCGAACACACCCCGAATGCAACCGCCGTTCATACAGGATGAGCCCCCCGAACCGGCCCGCAAGGGCGCGAAGGCGTCCGATACCCGCGGGGCGCGGATCGCCCTCAAGGTGGTCCCCGGGGCGCGGAAGGACGATATCGCGGGGATGCTGGGCGAGCGGCTGAAGGTCCGGGTGTCGGCGGCGCCGGAGGACGGCAAGGCGAACCGGGCGGTGTGTCGCGTGCTGGCGGAGGCGCTGGGGGTGGACGAGCGCGCGGTGTCGATTGTGGTTGGGCTTACGAATCCAGAGAAGGTGGCGCGCGTGGAGGGACTCCTCGGCGCCGATATCAGAGCACGATTGGCCGCACTGCTATGAACCATCAACGCCCAACGCTCTCCGGACGGCTCACTGCTGGCGCGATTGCCGCGGCACCGCTCATTGTGCTCGGTGTGATCGCGATCGCGTCCGGCCGGATTCCCGAGCGGGTGCGGTACGACCAGATGCTGTACCACGAGCCGACGATCCGCGCGTTCGCGGCGCAGTGGCCCAACTTTGGTCTGTACGACTACCTGTCCGCTACGACGCCGGCGTATCACATCCTGCTTGCGCTGTGCGCGAAGGTGTTCGGGCCGTCGCTGGATGTGCTGCGGGTGGCCTCACTGGCGATCGGCGCGGGGTTCGCGGGGTTGATGGGGATTGGGCTCGCGGCGCGGGTGCGGCCGTTGATCGCGGGCGTGCTGGTGTGGCCGTTGGCGGCGTCGCTGTACGTGGGGCAATCCGCGGCGTACATCCTGCCGGACAACATGGCGTGGATGCTGGTGGGGGCGATGGTGCTGCTCGCGCTGAGGCCGCGGCCGGGCGTGGGTTCGTTTGTGGCGATGGGGCTGACGCTCGCGCTGCTGGTGCTGACGCGCCAGATTCACGCGTGGACGGCGGGGCTTGTGTTCGTGGCGGCGTGGCTTGCGCCGGTGGACCCGGCGGAGCGGTTCGTCGGGCCGGCGCTCATCGCGAACGTGCGTGCGCGGCTGGTGCCGCTGGTGCTCGCGGCGTGCGCGGTGGTGCCGGCGGTTGTGCTGCTCAAGCGGTTCGTCACGTTGTGGGGCGGGCTGGTGCCGCCTCGGTTTCAGGGGCAGTACGCGGGCGGTTTCAACGCCGCGGCGGTGGCGTTCTTTCTCGCGCTGCTGGCGATGGCGAGCGTGTGCTTTCTGCCGGTGCTTTGGCCACGGTTGGTGCGGATGTGGCGTGAGCGTCGGGGGATGCTTGGCGTGGCGATGGCGTCGGGGGCTTTGGCGGCGGTGATTGCGCCGAGCACGTACGACTACGGCGCGGGTCGGCGGACCGGGTTGTGGAATCTCGCGGCGAAGCTGCCTGCGGTCGGGCACACGTCGCTGCTGATGCTGGTGTTGAGCGCGTGCGGCGCGGCGGCGTTGGCGGCGTGGGCGTGGCCGCTGCGTGCGCGGGACAAGCTGGTGACGCTCGCGGCGATCGCGGGGTTCTGGGTTGCGCTGGGCGCGAGCGTGGAGTTGTGGCAGCGGTACACGGAGCCGTTTCTGCTGATGATGCTGGCGGTGCTCGGCGCGCTCACATTGGAGCGCGAGCACGAGGAAGAGGCGAGGTATCCGAGCGGATGGACGCGGTGGTGGGCGTTGAGCGGGCCGGTGGGGATGTGCGTGCTGTTTGGCGCGGCGGGGCTGTGGTCGCTGCGTGGTGCGCCGCTGCTGACGGATCCGCCGCCGCCGGCGAAGGCGCCGGGGGATACGAGCACGATTCCTGCGCCGGTGGACGTGGTGCCGCCGGAGCCCCAACACGGGCGAACGCTCTGGTAGCGGGTCAGGATTCCTGCTGGTCGGGGATGCGAACGCGGACGTTCTTGCGGCCGTCGAGGACACCGTTGGGTTGTTGTGCGCGGCCAAAGCCGCGGAGCAGTGCGCGGAGGCCGGTGGAGACAAGTGCCCAGAGGATGAGGATGCCGACGAGGACGAGCATGGGGATGGCGATAAGGGCCATCAGGATGACGAGCACGAAGCCGGTGATGACGGTTCCGAGGAAGGAGCGGCCGCGGAACGCGGATCGCACGCCGGTACCGGCGCGAGTGGAGGCGGAGACCCAGGCGTCGCGGAGCATGGGGGATGGTAGGGGGAAGAAGGCACTAGGCACTAGGCACTAGGCAATGGGGAATGGGCAATGGGCAATGGGCAATGGGCAGTGGGCAATGGGCACTAGGCAATGGGCAATGGGCAATGGGCAATGGGCAATGGGCAATGGGCACTGGGCACTGGGCACTAGGCAATGGGCAATGGGCACTAGGCAATGGGCAATGGGCACTAGGCAATGGGCAATGGGCACTAGGCAATGGGCAATGGGCAATGGGCACTAGGCAATGGGCAATGGGCAATGGGCACTAGGCAATGGGCAATGGGAAGAGGGTGGGGGTTGTTGTTACGACTGCTCGACAGGGTTGTTGTGGCGGGGGGTGTGTTGGGGGTTACGGCGCGGCTGGATGCCGCGGGGGGTGATTAGGCGTGTTGGGTGAGCGGCGATGGGCGAGGGCGGGTCAGCCCTTGTTCTTGTAGTAGTCGAGGTTGACCTGGACGTACTTTTTCCATTCGCCGGGGAGGTCTTCCTGGGGGTAGATGGCCTTGACCGGGCATTCGTCGACGCAGAGGCCGCAGTCGATGCAGGTGTCCGGGTCGATGTAGAGCTGGTCTTTGGTCCCGAAGTCGGGGTCGTTCTTGGTCGGGTGGATGCAGTCCACCGGGCAGACGTCGACGCAAGACGTGTCCTTGGTTCCGAGGCAGGGTTCCGCGATGATGTGCGGCATGACAATCTCCGACAATCGAAAGGCCGACCGATACTTCCTGGGTGGCGACGGGCACCATGGTACGCAAGCGGGCGGGCTGCCGCGACGCACTTGCCGGCCTTCGCTATGCAGGATTCGCGTTCCCTTCCCGGAGGTTTCCCATGTCGACCCTGGTACTTGCGGTTCTCGGTGCCTGCCTGGCTCAGGTTCCATCCGGCCCCGGGCCCGGGGGGACGCCCCCCGGTGGCGCTGTACCCACCGTGAACGGGGAGGGGTACGACTTCTCGGCGATTGACGGCGCGGCGACCCAGTACCTGGCCAAGACGGGTCTTCCGGGGGCGGCGGTCATGGTTTTGGACGGGGGCAAGGTCGTCTACGAGCGTTACTACGGCGGGTACGACGCTACGACGGTGGTCTCGATTGCTTCGGCTTCGAAGTGGATCAGCGGGGCCACGATGGTCGCGCTTCAGGAGGCCGGGAAGCTGGACCTGGATGACCCGGTTGGGAAGTACATCAGCGAGTTTGCATCCGACCCGGCCCATGCCCGAGCCGGGATCACGCTGCGTCAGTGCTTCAACCACACCTCGGCGCTGCCGGCGAACCTGCGGTCGGCGGACTCTCCGACGATCACGATGCGGGAGGCGGGTGCGGCGGCGGGGAAGGCGGAGCTTTCGGGCAAGCCCGGGAGCGCGTTCAGGTATGGGGGGGTTTCGATGCGGGTTGCGGGGGCGTGCGCGGAGGTTGCGGCGGGGAAGAAGTGGCGGGAGCTGTTTGACGACGCGATTGGCAAGCCTGTGGGCATGAGTTCCACTCGATGGGGGCGGCTTGAGCTTTCTCAGAACCCGAGCCCCGCGGGCGGCGCGAGCAGCACGCTGCGGGACTACGGGCGGTTCCTCGCGATGGTGCTGGGTCGCGGGGAGATTGACGGGGTCCGCGTGCTGAGTGAGGCGGGGGTGGCGGAGCTGCTTCGGGACCAGACCGGCGGGGTCCCGATTGGGAGGGCGAGTGTCGGGCGGCGCGGGGGTGACGGGAAGGCGAGCTATGGGGTGGGGTGTTGGGTGGAGGGCAAGGACGAGCAGGGGGAGACGGTGACGGCGTCCTCACCGGGGGCGTTTGGGTTTGTTCCAGCGGTGAACATGGAGCGGGGCGTGGGCTTCATATGGATGATTGAGGACAAGGGGCGGAACCGCAAGAAGGCGAAGGATCTGCCGGACATGGTGAAGGTGATCCGGGAGACGATCAAGGCGCAGCTCGGGACCGAGATGGGGGCGACCCCGGCGAGCCCGGATCCCGAGTGAGGCAACTCCAGCGGTGGGCGCGACTTCGGGCTTGGGGTGCGGGCGGGGCTCACGGGGCGATATCGATTCTCCTACACTCGCGGCGTGAGCTCAGACACCAACAGGCAGGATGCCGCGTTTCCCCGGACGCTGAAGGGGAAGTTCATCGTTTTCGAGGGTCCGGACGGGTCGGGGAAGACGACCCAGTTCAAGCGGCTGGCGGCGCTGTGCGCGGAGGCGGGGGTGGTGGCGTGCGAGGTGCGGGAGCCGGGGGGGACGCCGATTGGGGAGGAGATCCGTCGGATTCTGCTGCACACCAAGGAAGAGATGTGCCTGAAGACCGAGATGCTCCTGTATATGGCGAGCAGGGCCCAGTTGATTGAGCAGCGGATCCGGCCCGCGATGGGGCGGGGCGAGGTGGTGCTGGCGGACCGGTTCATCCAGAGCACGTACGCGTACCAGGGCGCGGCGGGGGGCATCGCGGCGGCGGACATCCGCGCGGTGGGGGATGTCGCGTTGTCGGGGATCGTGCCGGATCGGGTGTTGGTGTTCGACGTGGACGCGGCGACGGCGGCGAAGCGGACGCGTGGGGTGGAGAAGACGGGGCGGAAGAAGGAAGCGGCGGGGGCGTCTTTGTTCGACGATCGGATCGAGCAGCGGAACACGGCGGACACGCACGACAAGATTCGGCGTTCGTACCTGGAGCAGGCGGCGGCGAGCCCGACGAACTTCAGGGTGATCGACGCCTCGAAGGACTCGGAGACGGTGTGGTCGAGCGTGGTGGCGGCGCTGGGCTAGTTCGGGATCCAGGCATCCGCAATGTAATATCTTGTTGCATTGGTGTTTAGGCGTTGCCCGGAGCGTTCCTGGGGAATTGCTTGGGGTATGGCTGCGCTCGTGGGGAGGCGGTATCGCGTGAAGAGGCATAGCGGAGGTGCGCGCGATGCCGAACCGAACAGATGAGGGTGGAGCGGGTGGCGAGGAGTACGTGGTGGAGCCGGGTGACTGCATGAGCAGCATCGCGGAGTCGCACGGCTTCTGGTGGAGCACGCTCTGGGAACTGGGCGAGAACCGGGAGCTGCGCGAGTCGCGTGGGGATCCGAACGTGTTGCAGCCGCGGGACGTGGTGTTCATTCCGGCGTTGCGGGAGATGGTCGCGGAGGCAGAGACGGAGGCGCGGCACCGGTATCGGCGTCGGGGGGTGCCGGCGAAGTTCCGGTTGAAGCTGTTGTTTGCGGGGAAGCCGCGGGTGAAGCTGAAGTACGGCCTGAAGATCGAGGGGGTGATCCACTCCGGGGAGACGGGGGAGGACGGGATGCTGGAGGTGCCGTTGTCACCGAAGGCGAGGTCTGGGCGGTTGACGCTGTACACGGAGCACGGGGAGGAGCACTACGACCTGAAGTTTGGGGGGATCGACCCGATCACGAGCGTTCGGGGAGTTCAGCGGCGGCTGGTGAACCTGGGGATCGGGTGCCCTTCGAGCGGGGAGATGGACGAGGGCACGGGTGGGGCGATCCGGTCGTTTCGATCGAAGTTCGGGCTGGAGGATTCGGAGGTCGTGGACGACGCGTTTCGTGCGAAGCTTCTCGAGGTACACGGCTGCTAAGGGGGATTGGGCATGACGAGCAAGACACCGTGGACGCCGGGGTTGAGTGGGAAGGGCGAGAGGCCGCGGTATCGCGCGTCGCCTCAGGCGAGGTTTGAGCACCAGACGGAAGTGCGAATCCGGGAGAAGTTCCAGGGGGTCGCGGAGGCGGACGTATCGCGGCAGCACGCGGGGAGCGACGGGCACTCAACGCTGGATCAGGCGTTGGTGGTGTTTCCGTTCGAGATGACGTACCCGGGCGGGCGGGACCACCTAGAAACGGCCATCAGCCGCAAGTGGATCTACGCGTTTGACGTGAAATCACGAAGGTGCATCCTCGAGGGGCGAGCGCAGCATGCGAAACTGACCGAGGAGCAACTCCGTGAACGCTCAGTTGGGTTCTTTGCGAGGATCATGAACAATCTGCGCGGGGACGCCACGGTCTGGAAATACCGGGCTGGTGTGCTGAAGCCGGCTTCATTTGATGGTGATGCGCCGCTCAAGGAGTCGAGCGTTGCGGGTTTGCCGATTCCGCCGGATCTGGTGACGGACCAGACGGGGCTGGCGTTCTTTCTGTCACCGCACCGGCTGTCGCAGCGGGCGATCGAGTTCTTGATCGACAAGTTGAAGGTGCGGAAGAGTGACCCGGACTTTCCGTTCGCGATGGTGTGGTGGAATGACACGACCGTGGGCCATGTGACGCTGTGTGATCCGTACAGGTGGGCGGCGGCGGCGGCGCAGAAGTACTACGTGCGAGAGGTGGAGCAGTGGCAGAAGCATGCACACGACCCAGAGGAGAATGCGAAGATCTACATCGCGAAGGTGGTGAAGGCTTGGCGTGACGCGAAGGTGGCAAAGGTCGAGAAGCAGATCTTCAAGGGCGTAGCGGACTGGTACGTCGAGGGCGCGGAGACCAAGCGGAAGGAACTTCACAAAGAGGCCGAGGTTGCCGCGGCGTACACGATCCAGTGCATCGATTCTCCCGAGCACCGAGCGGTGGAGATCGCGGCGGAGGACTTTGGGGGTGCGGCGCTGGCGGACACGCTGGCGAACTACGCGATTGTTCTGCAAGGGATGGCCCTTACGGGCCCGGGCGTGATCTGGGTGAACACTCTGGCGGAGGACCGGGAGCGGGTGCCGTGGAAGTATGTGATGTCGGATGCGCCGCCGAGCAACTGTCCGGACTACGCGAGCGATGCGCGGGCGTACTACCCGGCGACGGTGATTCTGGAGACGTTGGGGACGACGGTCCTGCGCTCGGAGATGCAGAGCGCGCTCGAGGGCGGAGCGACGGCGGGGGAGGCGTCGTTGCGGGCGTTGGGGAAGCTGCGTGAGCGGCTGGATCGGATTTACGCGGGGCGGGCGACGTTTTCGTTCCACGAAACGACGACAGCGGTGACGGTGACGGCGGAGCCGATGTGGAGAGCGGATGCGGACCCGGATGGCGTGCGGACTCGCCGGCGCGAAGAGTTGAGGTATTCACAGCTCGCGTACAAGTACGCGGCGTCGCACACCGACGCGGAGGCGTTGGACCCGAGCTCGGACTTCGTGTCGGAGAGCTACAAGTGGGGAACGTCGAGCGCGGCGCTCTTTGCGACGAGCGCCTCGTTCTTTAATCCGCTGGGGCCGTTCGTCTCGGTGACCAATCTGGCGACGGCGGTCTCCGCGTGGAGGAGCCGCGTGAGCAAGGACGAAACGGTCCTGGTGTGGCCCTTCGAGGTACAGGCGGACACGTTGGGGTTGATCTCGGCGATCACCTCGACGGCATCGAGCGCCATCGACATCGCCGGGTTGAACGGCGACCTTGTCGAAGAGAAGACGATGAAGGTGCTTCGACGGCGGGTCCTGGGGGCGAGCGGGGTTCTGGCGATGGTGGGCGGCGTACTGGAGGTGGCCGGCTCGAGCAAGAAGGCAGGAGAAGCGATCTTCGGCAAGCGGAACTACATGGAGGGGGCGGGGCACGCGTTCGTGGCCGTGGGAGCGGCGGTATCGGCTGTGGGCGGCGCGTTCTCGCTGGGTGCGGCGATCGTCGGGACGGCGAGCCTGAGCGGGCCGGCGGGCTTCGTGCTGGGGGTGGCGGGAGCGGCCGTAGCGTTTGTGGGGTCGTTGATGGTTTCCGAGTATTCGACGACACCCCTCAGCGAGTTTGTGAAGTTCTCGTTTCTAGGGACGGAGAGGAAGGCGAGCCCGGGCGAGGTGGAGGTGTCGTGGTTTGACGAGCGGCTGCCGATTGGGGGGCCGGTGAAGCAAGCCGCGCTGCTGACGTACCTGCTGTCGAGCTTTACGATGCGGCGGGTTGGTCACTCGCTGGCAGGAACGTCGAACAGCCACGGCTATCCGTCGATTCATCGGGGGGCAAGTTGGCTGGTTGTGGGCGGCAGGGAGCGGCTTACCCAAAGGCGAGAGGCCGACTGTGAGCCGCTGATCCAGATTGACCTGGGCTACTTCCCGGTGGGATCACGGCTGGATCTGGAGATCATCCAACGGTATCCGCGGAGCCCAATCGGCTCCCAGGGGCTCTACCGTCCGAAGGGGTACGTGAGCTTTGTGCACGATCGGCCGGGGCGACTCGTCAAGCTGGATCGACTTGAGTACTCGGAGATCATGTTTGGGACCGCAGAGTACCTGGTCGACGATCGGGCGATACGCGCGTTACGGATGGAACTGCGGCCGCTGGTCTTCGGGCGAGTGAACGCGCCGATGACGAACAACACGATGAGGGACTGGCGAGAGCACTGCACGGGCTGTCTCGTCAAGGCCAGGATCTCGATCGGCGGGCAGTCGATGATGTTCAAGAGCATGCCGAAGGTGTCGGGATGGGTGGGAATCCACGTGTTCGGGAAGGAACCCAGCCCTGTATCCTCGCTCAATCCCGGCTCGTACATTACAAGTGAAGAGGTGAGCTGACGGGTCGGCTTGACCCCCTTCGCCGGCTCCACGTGAACCCAGCCCCAACGGCTCCCGCACGGGGTCGTTTTCCCCGGTAGAACTCGCGCGGAACGGGGGGCCTGCGCGCCGATCAGGCCGTTTGCGTTCTTTCTCATTGGACTTACACTGTGCGGCCGAAGAACATCGCCCGCGCTTGGTCCGTAGTTGGAGGGCGGTGGGCGGAGGCGGTGAATGGGGGTCTTGGGATGACGACGATGCACGCGAGCGCGGCGGGGACAACCGGTGAGGGGACTGTCGGGGCTCCGCTCGCGCAGATGGTGCGTGAGCGGGTCGCTCGGACGGTGGTCGGACAGGACACGGTGGTGGATGCGATCCTCATCAGCCTGCTGACCGGCGGTCACCTGCTGCTGCAGGGGGTGCCGGGGCTGGCGAAGACGCTCCTGGTCAACGCGGTGTCCAAGGCGATCGACCTTGGGTTCGGTCGCGTGCAGTTCACGATCGACCTGTTGCCGGCGGACATTCTGGGCGCGGAGATCCTCGACGAATCAACGCGGCAGTTTCGGCTGAGCAAGGGCCCGGTGTTTACGAACCTGCTGCTGGCGGACGAGATCAACCGCGCGACGCCGAAGGTGCAGTCGGCGCTGCTGGAGGCGATGCAGGAGCGGCGGGTGACGATCGGTTCGCACACGCTGAAGCTGCCGACGCCGTTTCTGGTGATCGCGACGCAGAACCCGATCGAGCAGGCGGGGACGTTTGAGCTTCCGGAGGCGCAGCTGGATCGGTTCATGCTGTGCCACCGGCTGAACTATCCGACGAAGGATCAGGAGACCGAGGTGCTGCGGCGGTCGCTGGCGCTGGGGCTGTCGCGCGAAGGGGGCGGGGCTGTGCCGCGGACGGCGTTTGACGCGATCGAGCAGGAGCCGGTGGTGCGGTTGTCGGAGCTTTCGGAGGCGATGGGGAAGGTTCAGCAGGTGCACGTGAGCGAGGTGTTTCTGCGGCACTGCGTGGACCTGGTGGATCGGACGCGGTCGTGCGAGGAGCTTGAGCTTGGGTGCTCGCCGCGTGCGGGGATCGCGTTGGTTCAGGCGGCGCGGGCGAGGGCGTTCATTCACGGGCGGACGTACGTGACGCCGGATGATCTGTTTGCACTCGCGCCGGATGTGATGCTGCACCGGATGCGGCCGACGTACGAAGCGCAGGCGCGGGGGCGGACGACGCGGATGATCCTGGATGAGTTGATGTCGGCATCGTGAGGGGGTGGGGAGTGACGGAGGATCCTGGCCACACGCCGCCGCCGTTCGAGCTTGCCGCGAGGCAGTTCGAGCTCGGGCTGCGCCGTTTGGCGGATGATCTGACGTACGGGATGGAGGGCTCGCGGTTTGTGGGGAGCGGGATCGACTTTGCGCAGACGCGTCCGTACTCGCCGGGGGACTCGGTGCGGAGCATTGATTGGAAGGTAACAGCGCGGACGCGGCGGGTTCACGTGAAGGACTACGAGGCGCCCAAGCGGGCGTGCGTGTTCATCATCGTGGATACGTCGGCGTCGATGAGCGTGAGCAGCACGACGCTGAGCAAGCACGGCGCGGCGGTGTGGGCGGCGGGTGCGCTGGGGCTGGTGGCGTATCGGCGGCGGAATCCGGTTGCGTTGATCAGCGGCGGGGAGCGGGGGCACTTTCCTGCGCCGTCGCTCTTGAGCAGCGCGCTGTATCGCTCGATCGAGGAGTTGCGGCGTGAGGATGCGAACGAGCGGACGGGCGTGGTCGGCGCGCTGTCGCGGGTGCGGCGTGCGGCGCAGCGGGCGAGCCTGATCATCGTCATCAGCGATCTGCACGAGGAGGGCGCGACGGAGGAGATCATCTCCGCGTCGCAGCGGCACGACTGCATGGTGATCCGGCCGATCGATCCGGCGGAGCAGCGGCCGATGCGGGCGGGCTTCATGCGGCTCGCGGAGGCGGAGAGCGGCGCGAGTTTCCTGGGGACGGGCGGGGCTTCGCTGCTGACCGAGGAAGCGCGGGAGCGGGAGACGCGGCTGGCCGAGTGCGCGGTGGCCCATGTTGAGTTGAGGACGGATCAGCCGCTGGTGGCGCCGCTGCGGCGGGCGCTGAGCAGTCGGGGCGGAAGGAGGCTTGCGCGATGAACCTTCTGCCGATGGCTGTGACGTGCGTGGTGGTATCGGCTGCGATGGGGCAGGACGAGCCGGTGCCGATCGGGATCGAGACGCGGTACATCTACAGGACAGAGCACGCGCTGCGGGCGAAGCCGGTGGTGAGTCGGCAGAACGTGCTGGTACGGATTGCCGAGCAGAAGCAGGACGGCGCGGCGACGCTGTACGACCTGCGCGCGATGCCGATGGTCAAGGGCTCGCACGATCTGCGGTCCGCGCTCGAGCGTGTGGACGGTGGGCCGATGGACGCGCTGCCGCCTGTGGTTCTGGAAGCGGCGAGTATTGTGCCCAAGGCGCATCGGGGGATTGATCCGCGACCGGATCCCGCGCCGCCGCGGCTGGGTGGGTATCAGCTTGCGATGATCGGCGCGGGGGCGCTGTGGCTCGCGCCGGTTCTGTGGTTCGGTGGTCGAGCGTTGCTGCGGCGTCGCAAGGCACCGGCACCGGTTGCCCTGGCTGCGCCGCCGACACTCGCGGACCAGCTTCGACCGCTGGTTGAGGCTGCGATCGCGGGACGGGCGAGTGTTGATGAGCGTGCGCGGCTTGAGCGGTTGCTGCTGGCGCATTGGCGCGAGCGGTTGTCGCTCGCGGAGCTGTCGCCGCACGAGGCGCTTGTGAAGCTGAAGGAGCACGCGGACGCGGGGGTGATTCTGCGGGCGGTTGAACGGTGGCTGCACATGCCGCGGGGGGATGGGGATGGTGCGCCGGACATCGCCGCGCTGCTCGCGCCGTATCGCGGGGCGGCGGTGGTGGTTCCGAATCAGGAGGTGGAGTTCAAGCCATTGAAGGCGAACGCGGCGCGAGGGGAGGACTCGCGATGAGTTTCTCCAGCCCGTTTGTCCTGTTGCTGCTGGTGGTGCCGGTCGCGCTGGCGGTATGGGAGTGGCGTCGCGCGGGGCATCGCGTGCGGGTGCCGGTTGATATGGCACGGACTCGGCGTCGGCCGGTGATGGGCGTGACGCTGAAGCTGGCGGCGATGCTGCCGGTGGTGCTTCTGGCGTGCGTCATTGTGATCCTCGCGGGTCCGAAGCGGATGGGGCCGCCGGGGCAGGCGCGGATGTTGACGAACATCGAGCTGTGCCTGGACGTGTCGGGGAGCATGTCGTCGCCGATTGCGGGTGGCAGACCGAAGTTCAAGGAGGCGATCGCGGCGATCGAGTACTTCACCAAGCGTCGCGAGGGTGACGCGATGGGGCTGACGATCTTCGGGCTCGACACCGTGCGCTGGGTGCCGCTGACGCGCGACGTAGCCGCGATTCGGCTGGCTGCGCCGTTCATCGATCCTGACACGCTGCCGGGGGTGCTGGGGGGAACGGCTGTAGCGCGTGCGGTTCGGTACTGTCGTGACGTGCTGCTGCTCGCGCCGGAGGGTGATCGGTTGATCGTGTTGATCTCGGACGGGCAGTCCGCGGATCTGACGGGGGGCGCGGCGGCCCAGCTGGGCGCGGAGCTTTCGGCGCAGGGCGTGGTGGTGTACACGATCCACGTCGACGACTCGGAGATCCCGGGCGAGCTGCACGAACTTACGAACCCGACCGGCGGGCGGGCGTTCAAGGCGACGAACGAGGCGGCGTTTGCATCGGTGTTCGCGCACATCGACGAGATGCACAAGATCAAGACCAAGCCGACGCAAGCGGAGTCGGTGGACGCGTTTGGTGGTCCTGTTGTTGTCGCGATTGGTGCGCTCGGCACGATGCTCCTCACCCTCTTTGGCGTGAGGTACACGCCGTGGTGAAATCACTCGACGCCATCCTCCTCATCTCGCTCGGCGTGCTGGTCCTCGCGGCGGCGGCGGAGTGGCTGCACGCGCGGCGGTGTGCGCGGGTTGAACGATTGGCGTTTGGCGCGGCGGGGCCGCGCCGCTGGACGCGGTTTGCGGGAGCGATCCGCGCGGCGTCGGTCGCGCTGCTGGCGTGGTCGGTGCTGGTGCTGTGGTCGATCGACGGGGCGTCCGCGGATTCGCACAAGGCCAAGCCGCCGACGCACCATCTGGTCATCGCGCTCGATGTGTCGCCGAGCATGTACATCAAGGATGCCGCGGGCGGGAAGAAGAGTCGTCAGCACCGTGCCGCGGAAGTGGTGATGAGCGTGCTGGACCGGCTGGACATGGCGTCGACGCGGGTTTCGATTGTCGCGTTCTATTCGGCGGCGCGGCCGGTCGTCATCGACACGCTGGATCTCGCGATCGTTCAGAACGTGCTGGGCGAACTGCCGCTGGGGCACGCGTTCAAGGCGGGGCAGACCGACATGTACTCGGGGATCGCCGCGGCCGGGGAGATCGGCAAGACGTGGAAGCCTCGCAGCAGCACGCTGCTGGTGGTGAGCGACGGGGACACGATCCCGGAGAAGGCGCCGGTCGCGTTGCCGCCGGCGTTCAGCGACGTGCTCGTCGTGGGCATCGGCGATCCGATTCGGGCGTCGCCGATCGCTGATCGCGTGTCGCGCCAGGACTCGGCGTCGCTCAAGCGGCTCGCGGCGCGGCTGCGGGGCGACTACTACGACGCCAACGCGAGCCACCTGCCGACGCGCACGCTCCGTGGTCTCAAGATGCTCGGGCTGCGCGAGGAGCGACCGACGCCGCTGCGGACGATCGCGCTGTGGTGCGCCGGGCTGAGCGCCGTCGCGCTGGCGGGCCTCACGCCGCTGCTGGTGTTCGCCGGCACGCGTCGTGCAGCTGTTGCCAGAACTGCCACCGTCACTGCCTCGACCGTTTCCACCCGGCCTCGTGCCGCGACCGTTGCCGAAGGAGCCGCCGTATGAAGAAGGTACTGCTGTGGACCGCGTGGGCCGTGCTGCCGGTGGGCGCGCTGGCGCTGCACATGGGACCCGGACGCGAGTGGATGGCGAAGGATCGCGCCGCGCAGATCGTGGCTCTCGCGACGCGGGCAGACTCGGCGGAGGATTACGCGGCGGCGGCGGAGCACTACGCGGCGGCCCGCGCGGGGCTACCGCCGGGATCCGAGGCGGAGGCGTTTCGCTTGCAGCTTCTGGAGGCCCGCGCGAAGCTGAACGGCGGGCAACTGGTGGAGGCGCAGGAGCAGTTGAACGCGATGCTGCCGACCACGTCCGGTGACGGCGAGACGCTGGTGCGTTCGATGCTGGGCGAGGCGTCGTACTACACCGCGTACGCGATGCGCCTCGAAGGTGCCGCGGAAGAGGAGTGGAAGGTCGAGACGGAGCTTGCGCGCCAGGAGTTCCGGCACCTCGCGGAGACGCTCGCCGATCCGATCCAGGACCGCATTAACCTCGAGCAGGTCATTCGCCTCGAACGCATGACGCTCGATGAGCTCAAGGGCGAGCCGCCGCCCAAGCAGTGCCAGAACTGCAAGAACTGCAGCCAGAAGAAGCGCAGTCAGAAGATGACCAAGAGCAACCCCAAGAAGCCCAACGACGCGCGCAAGCAGGTCAACCAGCAGTCGCAGACCGATGCGCTGGGTTGGGGCAAGGGATCGTGACTCAGATGAACGCCAAAGGACTCGCGATGAACCGCACTTCCATCACCGCCGCGCTTCTCGTTCTGTTCGCGGGCTGCGCCGAGACCCTCGCGCAGCGTCAGTACGCGCCCCGCAACGCGATGCGCGCGATGGCTGGATACGGCGAGAGCGGCGGATACGCTCGCGCCTCGGGGGAAGACCAGCCGCCGGTGAAGACGCCGCTGGGCATGTTGCTCATGCAGCAGGACTACACGCGCGTGCCCGAGACCGTGCTCGCCGCTCGCGCCGCGCTGCAGGTCAAGGCTCGCGAGGCACGACTCAAGCCGCCGGAAAAGCCCGCGGAACCCGAGCCACCGGCGACCGAGCACGCGCCCGATGCCGTTCCCGCGGCGGACGCGCCGGCCGATCAACCCGCGCCCACGGACGGCGAGGCCGAGGACCCGAATCAGCGTCCGCCGACGCCCGAGGAGCAGAAGCAGGCGGAGGCGTTTCGCTTGACGGTTGTCGCGGGGGATTGGCCGGGAGTCGCTGAGTTCCTCAAGGCGAACCTCGGCGAGGATGCCGCGGGTGTGTACGCGTTCGTGCTGCAGTCGCTGCAGAGCGATCAGGCGTTGGTGCCGGGGGAGATCATCGCGATCTCGGAGGCGAGCCCGGTTGAGCTTCGAGACGCCGACGTGGACATTCTCGCGGGGCTTCTGCAGGGCTCGGTGCAGCGCGGGGCTGATCCCTCGCACCTCGCCGCCACAATCCGCAAAGGCACGCGTTTCTTCGGCGGCGCGGAGCCGGCGAATCGCGCGCGGGCCGCGCGCCTGCTGATGGGCGCGGACCTGCCCGTGGAGGCGCAGCCGTTCCTGGATCCGCTGGAGGGTGCGCTGAAGGACCGCAACGCGCGGCTTATCAATCTGCACGTCATGTACTTCGACGGCCTCGTGAAGCGCGAGCCGCGCGCAGAAGACCAGCAGCGAGCGCTCCGTCGCGCGTGGGAGCTGTGCCTCGAGGTGCTCAAGATCGCCGATGCGCCGACTCCCGAGCGCAACGGTGCCGCGGCACGCGTGCTGAGCTACCTCGACCGCGTGACGCCCGAGGAGGGAACGGCCTTCCTCGCCGGCGCGTTCCGCTCGGAGCCGGACGTGGCGTGGACGCTCGTGAACACCGCGACGAACAAGGCCCGCATCACGCGGATGCAGCAGTTGCCCCCTGAGAACCGCATCGCCAGCCTGAAGATCGTCAAGCAGCTCGGCGAGGCGCTGGTCTCCGGTGCGCCCGAGCAGGTCGGCGCGTTCAACACCGCGCTGAACATGATGGCGCTCACCATCCTCGACGAGGCGGAGGACACCAAGCGTCAGCGGCAGGACGAGCGATTCCGGTTCATCCCACCCGAGCAACTCGGCACGCTGCTCCCGGGCACGGCGTGGTTGCTCGCGGGCGATCCGGGGCTCGCGAGCAAGCTGGAGGTGATGTCCGCCAGCGTCAGCAGCGGCGCGGGCGACTACGAATCCGTGCTCGCCGTGATCCGCCCGCTGGCTTCGACCGACAAACCCCGCGCGACACGACTCGCGGAATCTCTCGTCGCGTCGTGGTCCGGCGCTCCTGCGGCACCGCAGTACAACGAAGAAGGCATGTATTACGGCGGCTACCCCTCGCCCTACAACCGCTATCGCTCGTACGGCGGATACGGCGGCGGGTACGGCGGATACGGCTACGGCGGCGGGTACCAGCCCGAGGGAGTGATCCCACTCACGCGCGCACGTCAGGAACGCCAGATCGCGGCCCTCGCCGGCGTGCTCGCCGAACTCCGTACGCTCGATCTCTCCGTGCCCGCGGCGTCGCTCACCACAGCCTTCACCTCCAGCCATTCGCAGGCCGAGGTGTTCGTGCAGGCCGACGTCGAGCGATGCTTCGGTCCGATCGATTCCATGGACGCCGAGGTCGCGATGTCCCTCGCCGACACCATGCGACGCTCCCTCGGCACCACGTGGCGTCAGCAGCAGGTGCAGCAGCAGGCCCAGACGCGCCGCAACGACGAGCAGATCGCCGCGGCCGTGCAGTCCGGGTACGACCTCGCCGCGCTGCTCGCGCAGCGCGGGCGTTCGACTCCGTCGGACATTTGGAAGTCCGCGCTCATGCGGGCGGATCTGGCCTTCGATCGCTCGGAGTTCCTCTACGGTCGCGGCGGTGATCTCACGGAGTACGCGGCGCTGCGTGAGTCGGCGTTCCGGCAGTACGCGCAGGCCGCGGCGGTGTATCGCGAGGCGCTCAGTTCGGGCGCGGCGCAGCCCTCCGCGCGTCCGTACTTCCAGTGGATGAGTTCCGCGCTGGGCGCGAGCGACCTGGGGTACCTCACGCGCCAGGACCGCCCGGCGGAGGAGCAGATCGACCTTGTGATCCGTGCGATCGAGGAGATTCCGGCCGCGAAGCGTGCGGAGCACCTGAAGCAGTTCGCGCAGTCGGTGGATGCCGCGATGATGTCGATCTCGCCCGAGCTCAAGGTTCGATTCCTGACGCACGCGTGCCGCGTGCTGGGCGATGCACCGGCGGGCGCGACGGCCCGCAAGCTGCTCTCGTACTACAACGAACTGAAGACCGAGGTCGAACTCGCGCTCACGGTGGACGGGAGCTCGGACGTCGGCAATGAACTCCCCTTCGGCGCGAACCTCGTGGTGCGATGCACCGGCGCGGTGTCGCGCGAGACAGGCGGATTCGCGAAGTACACGCTCAACGATCAGTACAACCCGATGGGCCAACCGATCCAGTACCGCGACGATCTCGAGAAGAAGCTCCGCGAGGTGCTCTCGGAACGGTTCGAGGTGTTGTCGGTCACGTTCCACAAGCCGGGCGTTGCGCCGGTTGGCGCGGGGCGTGACGGCTGGGAAGAACACGGCCTCGCGTACCTGGTGCTCAAGGCCAAGGACCCTTCGGTGGACCGGATTCCGCCGGTCCACATGGACCTGGATTTCACGGACGGTCGCGGGTTGGTGATCATGCCGAAGACGACGTCGGCGCAGCTCATCGACTGCCGCGCGAAGTCGTCGCTGCCCGCGATCGAGGACCTGGAGATCACGCAGACGCTCGACGACCGCGACGCCGCGCGTGGCATGCTGAAGCTGGAAGTGACGGCGAAGGGCAAGGGGCTGATTCCGAAGCTCGATCAGGTGCTCTCCGCGATGCCCGCGGGGTTCACGGTGACCACACTCGTCGACAACGGCGCGCAGGTTCAGGAACTCGACACCTCCACGCCCCGCACCCGTCCGGTGTCCGAGCGGACCTGGTCGGTGGAGCTCGCGCCCGTCGCGGGCACCGCGCCCACGGAGTTCGCCTTCCCGCAGCCGCAGCTCGCGGTGAAGACGGCGAGCCTCAAGCGGTACGCGGACGCGGACATCGTCGACGCGCAGGCCGTGGTGCCGATCAGCATCAGCAGCCCGACGCCCTCGCGCCTGCCGTGGATCATCGGTGGGGTTGCGCTCGTGGGCGCTGGCATCGTGGCCGTCGCAATGCGCCGTCGCAAGCCTCAGACCGCGTACACGCCGAGCTTCGTGATGCCCGAGCAACTCACGCCCGTCGGCGCGGTGGCGCTGCTGCGTCGCATCGGCGCGACCGGACTGCCCGACGCGGAACGGCGCGACATTGCCGCGGCGGTCACGGGAATCGAGCGTCGGTACTTTGCACCGGGCGCTTCGGCGGAGGGCGTCGAGCCCGCGCTGCGGACCGAGGTGAAGAAGTGGGTGGACCTTGCGGAGTCGCGGGCCCGCGGGTGAGGTTCAGAACCAGCTTCGCATGTACAGGAAGACGATGCCGAAAAGGACGGCGATCGTGACGATTATGGCCCAGCGCGGCGGCGTGGCGGTATCGGCGCGCGAGAAGGCGTGCCCGCACTTCCAGCAGAGCTCGGCCTCGTCGTAGACCTCGCTCTTGCAGGAGGGGCAGCGACGCGTGACGTCGCTGAAGCGTTCGAGGTCGGCGGCGCTGGGGCCGTCGTCGTCTTCGTTATGTACGGGGCGTTTGGCCATCAGACCCGGATGGTAGAGGCTTACCGCCGACGCCGCCCGGCGGCGAGGAGCCCGGCGGTCAGCAGGCCAAGAACACCCGGTGCGGGCACCTGGAACGCGTTGTCGAAGACCCAGCTTCCGATCGCACCGCCGCTCTGCAGCCCCGCGGTGTTGTCGAACTGCCAGTGGATGCCGCCGTAGATGCGGCTCATGCCGGCGTCGGCGGCGGCAGCGGACAAGCTCGTGTACTGGCGGGAGCGCCCGTCCCCCGTCACCGTAAAGCTCAGGTCGTCGGTCCCGAAGAACGCCGCGAGGAGTGCCGCGGCGGATGAGCTGAAGGTGCTGTGGCCGCTGGTGTAGCTCTGGTGGTTGGGGGTGTTGAACAGGGGCTGCCAGGAAGGATCGGCGAAGGTGAGGTCGTTGCCGTCGGTGCCCGCGAGCTGGATGCCGGTGATGGGCCTCCAGAAGTCGTAGGTGTTCTTGGTTTCCCATGCGGTGATGCCGGCGTCGGCGACGGCCATACCGAGCAGGGCGAAGAGGCGTGCGGACTGTTCGGTGTTGAGGCCCTGAGTGTCAGCGAGTTGCTGCGCGACTTGGCACCACTGGCCGGGCGGGGTCACGGTGTTTCCACCCGCGCGCCACAGGAAAGCGGTGTCGGTTTGGTAGGGCGTGCGCTCGGCGCTGGAGGCCGAGCCCAGTCGACGGACTTCGTCGAACGCGGTGGCGTATTCGTTGCTCGAGAGCGAGGGCGGGGGCGGGGCCATGAACTGCTGCGCAGAGTTCACGACGAACGGCGTGACGTACCGCCAGTGCGGCAACGCCGCGCTCTGGAACCCCGACGGCGTCGGGCGCCACTGGCCGGGGGCGGTGCCGCCGTTGTGGACGATGGACATGCTGGAGTTGTCGCTGGAGCGTGCGGCGAGCATGCTCGCGGCGGAGGCCTGACCCAGCGCGATGCCGTTGCTCTTCGCGGCCCCGTTCGCGATGGCGCCGAGGTCGGCGGCGAGGCGTGCATCAAAGATGGCCTGACGCGCGGGGAAGAGGTGCACGAGCGTGTCGCGCGCGGCCTGGGCGGCGGCGGCATCGGCGTCGGTGTTCGCGCTGGTGGGGAAGTACTGGTCGTAGCAGCGGTAGTTGCGGTTGATGGAGTTGACGGCCTCGAACTGGGCGCAGTGGACCATCGCCATCATGCGGCTCGCGGCGGGGGGAGCGGTGTTGGTGGCGGCAACGGAGTCGAGCAGAAGCCTGTTCCACTCGCCGACAACTCCACCAGCGCAGCACGACACCACTCCGCCGACAACGCCGGCAACGATCACGCAACGAAGATCCATGGGACGCTCCTCTCCTCGAACGACGGCACTTCAGACGCCACCGAGTCTAGCGATTCGCGTCATCCGCTCAAGCGCCGCGCCGCGATTCAGCGGCCCTCGGCCGTCTTCTCGGACGCTTTCTTGGGCATCTTGCCGGTTTCCAGACCCTTGATGTTCGCGATGACCTTCGCCGCCTGTTCCTGCGTGAGGTGCGGGAGGATGGCAAGGAAGAGCATGCCGTTTTCCTTCTCGGAGGCGTTGCCCTTGGTGGTGCGCTGGTGCATCTCGAGCAGCTCGCGGATCTTGGTCTTCTGGGTGTCCGTGAGCTCCACGCCGGTGAAGATCAGGCGGAAGGCGAACTCGCCGCTGGCCTCGAGACGCTTGTACGCCCGCTCGATCTCGCGCGCGAGGCTCTCCCCGCGAATGCCCGCCGCTGCTTCGAAACGCGAGGGAATCTTCCCTTCCTTGTTCGGGACCGAGCACCGGTCCTTGATCGCCGCGAGGTTGTACTCCCGGACGAGCGAGAGGAATCGCTCGCGGGTGGCGGGCTCGAGCACGCGGGCGATCTGATCTTCGAGCAGACCATCGCCGGTGACGGGGCGGAGTTTGCCCATCATGCCAAAGAGCAGCCAGGCGGCCTGACCCTTGGCCCCGGCCTTGTCGGCGGTGTCGATCTGGCCGAGGAGGAAGATGTTGTCGGCGACAAAGTCTTCAAGCAGTTTTGCACGCTTCGCGAGCAGCGCGGCGACGGCCTCTCGCTCGGGGGCCGATAACCGCAAGAGGTCGAGCGCCTCCTCGGGGGCGGAAGTCTCCAGGATGCGGACGCGTCCGTCGAAATCGCGTCGGACGAGGCTGCCGCCCTGCTGTTCGACCACCTTGGGCCCCGCCAGGGCCCCTTCGTCCTGCCCGCAGGCGGTCGAAACGAGCAGCGCGAGGAGACATGTTTGTGCGAACCGGAAGTTTTTCTGAGCCATGGGATCGGGCCTCCTGATCCTTGTTCGCCGCCAGTGACGGGTCGTTTCACGCGAAGCCTACCAGACCGCGTTCAGCAGGAGGTTCACGAGGGAGGTCGCCCAGCAGGCTGCCGCCGCGAGGTGAACGCCCTTCCCGCGCCGGCCTCGGCTTCGGATGAGCGAGTAGAGCGCGACGAAGGCGACGACAGGCAGGCACATCAAGGCCATGCGGGGGCGTGAGTTCAGCACGCGAGGGTCAAACGCCGCCAGGGATAGCACATACACCACGCCGGCGGCGATGTTGGCCCAGGGCATGACGAGGTAGTCGAGAGCCCGCGGGCGGTCGAGGTGATCGAGCAGGGCGCCGACGCTGAGGACGTATCCGCACTCGGGGCAGTGGGGGCCCTCGATGCCCTTGAGCGAGTAGCCGCACTTGGGGCACGTCACGTCGCATTCCGAGGCGAGCTTTCGGATGGCCTCGAGCGGGCGTTCCTCGTTGTCGTGTCGCTTGACCACAGCCCCACTGTACCAGCCCTTCCAAAAACGAGGAGACGCGTGCGCGCGCACAGAAGCGTCCGCGGGGGGGGTTATGTAGCGAGGCACACACAAAGGACCGCCACATGCACGACCCCCTCCCCGACCCCATCCATGACCCCCTCCCCGACATCCGAGAGGCCGCCCAGAGCCACGAGGACTCCATCCTCCCCCGCTATCTGCGGCTGTGGTCGTACTACCGCAACCCGATGCGGAGCCGATCCGCGACGACGGACTCTCCGGGCCGGTGGTACCACCTCGCGCAGGAGTCGGGCCTGCCGCTGCGGCTGGTGGGTCGGCCGGGTGAGCTGATGCGTTCGTCAGCGCGAGAGGTTGTGGTGGAGAACGACATCGCGTGGCGGATGCACACGATGGTGGACTTCCTTTTCGGCAAGGGCTTCACGATCTCAGCGGAGCGCGCGGAGGGAGAGACGCGGAGCGCGATCGAGGCCGCGCTGGCGGAGGTCTTCGAGCGGTCCGGCGGTGAGGCGATGTGGCAGGACTCGGCCCTGCTGGCGCACATCTTCGGGCACATCGACTTCGCGGTGATCGCGGACAACCCGGCGGACGTGAGGGTGGAGATGATCGACCCGAGGCGAGCGGTGCCGCTCGTGAGTTCGGAGGACTACCGCCGCCTCGATGCGTACGCGGTTCACGTGCTCGCCGGCGTGACCGGTGCCGAGTCCGCGCACTGGGAGCGAAGGACGAGGGTCTTCCTGCCCACGGGGTGGATCCTCTTTCAGGACTGGACGGAGGTCGCGCGTGCGGAATCGCCGTGGGCGAACGGGCGCATCCCGATCGTCCACGTGCAGAACACCGCGCAGCCGCTGGCGTTCGAGGGGCTGGGCGAGGTCGAGCCGCTGATCCCGCTTCAGGACGAGCTCAACACGCGGCTCTCGGATCGCGCATCGCGGGTCACGCTGCAGTCGTTCAAGATGTACCTGGCGAAGGGCCTCGGTGGCGCGGTTCGGAGCGAGGTGACGCCCGGGCAACTGTGGATCACGGAGAACACCGACGCCGCGATCGACGAGTTCGGCGGTGACGCGTCGAGCCCGAGCGAGGACCGTCACATCGACGAGATCCGTGACGCGATGGACAAAGCGTCCGGAGTTCCGCCGCTGGCCAGCGGGGTGGTGCAGGCGAAGATCGGCAACCTCTCGTCGGCGAACGCGCTGCGTGTGACGCTGATGGGCCTGCTGAGCAAGACCGCCCGGAAGCAGGCGGCGTACGGGCGGGCCATCGCTGAGCTCTGCGAGTTGATCCTGGGCGCGCTCGACGCCGCGGGAACGCTGAAGTCCACGCCGCAGCAAAGACGCGTTCGCGTGAAGTGGCCCGACCCGCTGCCCGCGGATGTTCGCGAGCGCGTGTACGCGGCAGAAGCAAAGGTCCGGCTGGGCGCGCCGCGTGAGCGAGTCCTGGCCGAACTCTGGGATATCTAAGGAGACACAGCCATGCCCGATGAAGCACCCGACCGACGCGCTCTGCTGGAGCGCGAACTCGTCGCCGCGACGGCGCACGACGTGGAACTCGCCCTCTCGCTCCTGAACGCCGGCGACACGGAGACCGATCCGAAGGCGCAGGTGGAGGCCTTGAAGGCGGCCAGGCCGTACCTGTTCGCTACCAAGCCCGCGCCGGCACCGCCCCCGGCGGCTGGGCCCGCCGCACCGAGTGCGTCCGCTGCGCAGTCGGCGACGGGCGCGCTGGGCGCACACCCGGCCCCGGCTGCGGCATCCCGCCGCGAACTCGAGCAGCTGCGTGAATCGGTGCGCCGCACCGGTGATCGTCGCGCCCTTCTCACGTACCTCAAGGCCCGTCGAAACGGGTAATCACACCGCCGCGAACGCGGCAGAATTGGAGATGGATCAATGGGATTCTCTGGAAAGACCACCTACGGCGCCGGTTCTGATCTCCCCGAGTTGGCCGAAGACGTGACCGACCTCGTGTCGGTTGTGTCGCCCTTCGAAACGCCGCTCCTGGACATGCTGGGCGATGCGCCGCGCCCCGCGCACAGCACCGTGCACGAGTGGATGGAGGACTCGCTCCTCCTGAACTTCGACACGATCAACCAGACCGTGTTCACCCCGAACCCGTCGGACACCACCACCATCACCGTCGCCAACGTGGCCCGCTTCCAGGTCGGCGACCTGCTGCGGCCGGGCAACTCGCCGGAGGCGATGCAGGTGCTTTCGATCAGCGGCAACGTGCTCACGGTGCAGCGTCGGATGGGGAACACGCCGGCGACGGTGCTGGCGAACCTCATGCGACTGAACATCGTCGGCAACGCGGCGATCGAAGGCGCGGACGCCTCGACGGCCCGCTACAGCTCGCGGTTCCGTCGTCAGAACTTCTCGCAGATCTTCAGCGCAACGTGCGAGGTGACCGACACGATGAAGGCGGTCCGGGCGCACGGCGTCGCGGACGAACTCGACTACCAGAAGCAGCAGCGTCTGCGGGAGCTCCTGCGGGACCTCGAGAACAGCGTCATCAACGGTGTCGCGCAGACCTTGAGCCCGATGGGCGGGCCCACGACGCGTCGCTCCATGAACGGCATCGTCAAGTTCATCGCGACCAACCAGTTCTCCCCGAACATCGGCGGCATGCCGCCCGGCGGCGGGGCGGGGGCCGACCTCAACGAGAACCTCCTGAACGCGGCACTGCGTGCGATCTGGGAGCAGTCCGCGGGTCGGGTGGACACGATCGTGGTGAACGGGGCGCAGAAGCGCCGCATCAACCAGTTCGTTTCCACTTCTCAGCGACACTTCGCGCCCGACGACCGGCGGCTCAGTGAGGTGATCAGCGTGTACGAGTCGGACTTTGGCACCTGTCGCGTGGTCCTCAGCCGCTCGGTGCCCACCGACACGCTGCTGCTCCTGGACTCGTCCCGCATCAACGTGATGCCGCTCTCCGGCCGCGAGTTCCAGTTCCGGCCCCTGGCGAAGACGGGTGACTCGACCGCGGGTCAGATCGTCGGCGAGTACACGCTGGAGCTCCGCAACGAGAACGCCCACGGGCTGATCCGCAACTTGAGCGTGGCCTGACCGGCCGCTTGCGAGGTGGCCCGCGGGCCCCTCGCGCGCTGGGCGAGCACACACCGCCCATCGCGCGATCCGCCCGCACTCACAGGAGATTCACACCATGTTCGCCGACGACAAAGACCTCCTCAGACTCGCCCCCACCCTCTTCCGCGACGCCGCGTGGCTCGGACAGCGCCTGTACCGCGGCACCGTGACCATCACCGGCACGCAGCTCGTCGCCCCGCTCGATGTCAACTTCTTCACGCTCGGTGTCCGCGCCGGGGGCGTGGTCGTTGTCGCCGGGGCCTCGTACGAGATCGCGTCGGTTTCGGGCAACCGCCTGAACATCTCGCGACCGCGCGTGTCCCCCAGCGATCCCATCATCCCGCCAACGCCCGCGACCGGTGTCGAGGCTCTCATCCCCACCTTCCGGCCGCAGATCGCGGCGGTTGAGCCCTCCGTGCTGCGCGAGGCCGGGCTCTCCGCAACGGGTGAGCAGGCGAAGATCCTCAACGCCTCGGAGCTCACCGAGGTTGTCGCGCTGCGCGCGGTGATCCTGGTGCTGCTGATCGCGGGCGAGGGTCGAACGGGCACGGACTGGGAGCGTGCCCGAATCGCGCACTTCTCCGAACTGGAGCGGCGTGCCACGCGTTCGGTGAGTCTTCTCGTGGACACCAACGGCGACGGCCAGGCCGACGAGATCCGTGCGCTCGGTGTCCTGCGCCTCGTTCGCATCTGAAGGAGGATCCACGCCATGCTCATCCTCATGCCCACCGGTGTGTCCTTCGCCAACGTGTCGTGGACGAACGTCCGCATCGTCGCCGTGACGCGGGCGGCGGTGCGTGCGGTCGTCGAACATACCGATACCGGCCCGCACGCGGCGTTCGTCGATGTCCCCGCGCAGCGCACGCGCATCACGGTGACCAGCGAACTCGGCGCGAACGACCTCGCACCGCCCATGCTGGGAACATCGGGCACGCTGCTCGTGCGGCTCGCCCGCGCAGGATCCGACGCGGGCCTGCGCGAACTCCGGGCGACCGCCGTCGTTACCGCGGTCTCCTACCGCATGAACGGCAACACCGCCGAGCGCATCGTCGAGTGCGAGGCGGTCTCCGGCGACGGCGCGTCCGATCCCCTCACCCTCACCGTCCTTGACTAAGGAGCGACCATGTCGTCATTCAAAGGTCGAAACCTCTTCGGCTCCGGCCCGCATCGCGTCCGCCTCGGCCCACTCGGCGAATCCGTCGTCGCCAACTACATCATCGGACTCCCCGGTTCGGGTTCCACCCCGCAGGGCCCCATCGAGCTCGACATCACCGTCGAGGGCCGACTCGTCGCCGGTTCCGCATCGGCGCTCGCGGCCCTCGTCGCCGCCGTCGAGTCCGAACTCGCGAGCCCCCCCGAACCAGGCACCTTCATCGATAACGCCGGAAGGGCCTTTGACCAGGTCTCGTTCATCCGCTTCGAGCGCACCGGGTCCACCGACCGGGCCCGATCCTTCTCGATCCCCTTCACCGCCACCTTCCGCCGTTTCAACCCCTGAACGCCCACGCCCACGGTCTTATCAGACCCCGCACCCCGGACTTTCTTGCACCCACCGCATCTTTGGAGGAAAGTCGCCCCGGAGTTGCGCCGATTCCTTCTTCAGCCGGAGCTCGAACGTCCGGAGGGAGCCTTTCCATGAGCGTGCTGACACAGGAAAAAGAGCAGCTTGTTTCCGCGGCCATCCGCGAGATCAGCCACATCGCCACCCTCCCCGAGATCACGATGAAAATCGTTGAACTCGTCGAGGACCCCAAGTCCACGGCGCAGGACCTTCACAAAGTCATCTCCAACGACCCGGCCCTCTGCAGCCGAATCCTGAAGGTGGTCAACTCCTCCTTCTACGGACTCCCCGGCCAGATCGGCTCCATCAACCGCGCGATCGTCATGCTCGGCCTCAACGCCGTCAAGAACATCGCCATCGCCGCCTCGCTCGCCAAGCTCTTCCGTGGTGGTGAACTCACCCCCACCTTCTCCGCTCGCGACCTCTGGACCCACAGCAACATCACCGCCGCGGCCGCCAAGCTCGTGGCGAACTCGCTGAAGCTCGGCCTCTCCGACGAGGCCTTCCTCGCGGGCCTCATCCACGACATCGGCCTGATGGTCGAGATGCAGTACGACCGCAACAAGCTCATCGACGTCTTCCGCGCCGTGGGCGCCGACGCCAAGGGCATCCCCGCCGTCGACATGATGACCATCGAGCAGGAACAGTTCGGCGCGACCCACCAGGACTTCGGCGCCGGCCTCTGCGAGAAGTGGAAGTTCCCCAAGAGCTTCGCCCTCGTCACCGGCTTCCACCACCGCCCGATGGAACTCGCCGCCGACAACCGCACCCTCACCTGCATCGTCTACGTCGCCGACCGCCTCGCGGCCGACACCGGTCAGGGCTTCCGCCAGGACCTCATGACCACCGACATCGACCCCGCGGTGCGCGACGAACTCAAGCTCACGGACGCGAAGATCCAGGAGCTCCGCACCACCCTGACCAACAACCTCAAGGACCTCACCCAGCTCCTCGGCTAACGAGCGGCTGATCACAGACTCTCTTTCTCCCTCCGGGCGGCCGCGTGGAAACGTGTGGCCGCCCTTTCTCGTTTTCCACTACCATCCCCGCATGGCCTTCACCTACCGCTCGTCCGACGACCCCACCCTCCGCGCCCTCCCGACCCGCCTGCACGAGGTCATGGGATTCCACGCCGACCAGAAGCCCCGCGAGAAGATCCTGCTCTACGCCATGGTCTTCGCGCTCGCCCCGCAACGCACGCTCGAGATCGGCGTCCGCTGGGGCGGCGGTTCCCGCATCATCCACGCCGCGCTCTCGGATCTGGGCGCCGGCACGCTGATCGGCCTGGACCCGGAGCCGGCGCTGGAGTTCGACTGGTCGCAGATCGCCGACCGCGCCACGCTGATTATCGGGAAATCCCCGGACGACCTCGGGCGCGCCCGCGACGCCGCCGGTGGGCTGTTCGACCTCGCCTTCGTCGACGGCGATCACTCGTTCGAGGGCGTGAAGCGCGACCTCGAGGGGATCCGCCCGCACCTGGCCCCCGGTGCCACCATCCTCCTCCACGACGCCTACCACCCCCCGGTCGCCCGCGCGATCGACCTTGCCCCCCAACTCGGCTACTCCCGCTCCGGCATGCTCGCCCGGACCCTCAACAACGGGGTTCATGTGGAGAGCGGCAAGGTCATTCCCTATGGTGGAGTCGAGATGCTCCGCTGGGCCCCCGCCCCGGAGTGAACCCCACGGGCCGTAGGAGACTGGAATGTTCGATTCGATCCGCGTCGTCAACAAGGGCACCAGCCCCGTCATCGCCTTCGGCCACTTCCAGGACGAAGAACCCGACAACCTGACCCGGGCCCGCGCCAAGGGACTCGGCCTCGCCGACGCCCTCAAGGCCGCCCGCTCCCGCGCCGAGGCCACCGGTGAAGCCGGCTCCATCGGCGAAGCCTTCGCCGGCGAAACCCGCGTCATCGCCCTCGGTATGGGCAAGCGCGACGCCTGCAAGACCTCGTGCATGCGCACCGTCGCCGCGGCCCTGGGTCGCAAGCTTGCCGCGATCAAGGCTCCGGGCGTGACGCTCGAGCTCTCGGGCGCGTTGAACTGGATCCGCGTGGACGAGCGCGAGGCCGGTGTGTGCTTCGGCGAGGGGCTGGGGCTTATCGGCTGGGTGTGCGACGAGTTCCGCGGGAGCGCTACCAAGGGCAGCAAGCGGACCAAGCTGGAAGTCCGTGGCTCGAGCAACGAACTGCTCGACGGCATCGACGACGGCCTCGCCCTCGCCGCGTCCACCAACATCGCCCGCACGCTGAGCCAGACCCCGCCGAACGTCGCGACCCCGCAGTTCATGGCTCGCGCGGCTCAGAAGCTGGCGCGCGAGGTTGGCCTCAAGTGCACCATCATGGAGGGCGACGCCCTCGAGCGCGAGGCGATGACCGGCCACATCAACGTGGGCAAGGCCAGCGAGAACAAGCCCTGCATCATCCGCCTCGAGTACAACCCCAACGGCGCGAAGGGCAAGGCCGCGGTGCTCATCGGCAAGACGATGTGCTACGACACCGGCGGGCTCTCGCTCAAGGTGAATAACGGGATGGTGGGCATGAAGCGCGACAAGGACGGCGGATGCGCCGTGCTCGGCGCGATGCACGCGATCGCCACGGTGATCAAGCCCCGCCGCAAGGTGGTGGCGCTCCTCGCGGCGGCGGAGAACTCGATCTCCGACGAGGCCTACCGGCCCGACGACGTGCTGACCTACCGCAACGGCGTGACCGTTGAAGTCACCAACACCGACGCCGAGGGGCGGCTGGTGCTGGCGGACGCGCTGGTGTGGGCGTGCGAGAAGGAGAACCCGGCGTACATCGTGGACCTCGCGACCCTCACCGGCGGCGTGGTGGTCGCGCTGGGCAGCACCTTCGCGGGCATGTTCTGCGAGGACGACAAGCTCCGCGCGAAGGTGGAGGCCGCGGCGAACGCGAGCGGCGAGCGTGTGTGGCGGCTCCCGATGCACCAGGAGTACCGCGACATGATGAAGTCGCCGGTCGCGGACATCGTGAACAGCAACCCCAACCGCAAGGCGCACCCGATCCAGGGCGCGGCGTTCCTGTCGTACTTCGTGGACGACAAGACCCCGTGGTGCCACCTGGACATCGCGGGCGTGCATGTGTCTGACAAGAACGCCGGACCGTACATCGACGGGCCGACGGGCTGGGGCGTGCGGTTGCTGGCGAACCTTGTGAACGACTGATCGGGCAACAAACCCGTGTGAATCGCCTGCGGCGTGCCCCTTATCGGGCACGCCGTATTTCGTTGCGGTGGGTCCGGAATTCGTTACCATCTGTGTTCCCCGCCGCGACCGCGGGCAACGGAGGTCTCCCATGATGAAGACATTGACGGTTCTGGGTCTGATTGCGTGCGCGACGACCCAGGCGATGGGGCAGACGACCCTCGCGACGACGACGTTTGACGCGAGCGCCGATGGGTGGGATTCGGTCACGGCCGACACGCTGCTGCCCTTCGCCATTGTCGGGACCTTCGCGCCCACGTGGGTCGCGACGGGCGGCAACGGGGGCGGGTTCATCCGGCGGCTGGACCCCGATGCGGTGGCGACCTACTGGAGGGCTCCCGCGGCGTACATGGGGGACAAGAGCGCGGCGTATGGGGGCACGTTGAGCTGGGACATGATCCAGTCCACGCGCTCGGGCCAGGTTGGCGCGGTGACGGATGTGGTGCTGCAGGGTGCGGGGCTGACGCTCGTGTTCGAGCACTCGTACACGCCGGAGACGCGCTGGACGCGGTACCACGCGCCGCTGATGGTGGGCGTGGGCTGGCGGGTGGGGACGCTCGCGGGGGCGCTGGCGACGGAGCAGCAGCTGCGCGACGTGCTTGGCGCGGTGACGGGGTTGTTCCTGCGGTGCGAGTACAGCACCGCGAACGAGACCAACAGCCTCGACAACGTGGTGCTGAAGACGGCGAGCCCCATCGAGACGGCGACTTCCGGGTTTGATGTGGATCTGAACCGGTGGTGGGTGACGAACGACGCGAACGCGCCGACGTGGATCGCGACGGGCGGGAACCCGGGCGGGTACGCGCAGGCGACGGACCGTGGGGATGGACGATACTGGCAGTTCCTCGCGCCGGAGGCGTTCCTCGGGAATCGTTCCTTCATGATCGATCTGACGCTGCGGATGGACCTCAAGGCGTCGGCCGGTGGATCGGGTGGCAACACGGGGTTGTGCACGCTCTCAACCGCGGGGTACTCGCTGGAGTACTTCACGACGACCGCGCCGAGCACGACGTGGACGAGTTACGCGATCCCGCTGCGCGAGGGGGCCGGTTGGGTGCGGCAGCCGGGAGCGACGCCGGCGACGCGCGCGGACTTCCAGACGCTGCTCGCGGGCATCACCGAGTTCCGGATCTTGGGCGAGTGGAGCGCGAGCGTGGACGTGGGCGGGATCGACAACGTGCGGCTGGACTGCGTGCCGGTCATCTCGGGCGAGCCGGCGGCGGCGACGGTGTGCCCCTCGCTGGGCGCGACGTTGACGACGCTCGCGTTCGGTCCTGCGCCGTTGGCGTACGAGTGGCGATGGACGAGCACGAACGCGCAGACGATCACGCTGACGGACGGCGTGAACACGGACCCGGCGACGGGTGCGACGTTCGTCGTGAGCGGCGCGACGACGCACGAGTGCACGATCTCTCCGGACGGCCCGCAGCACCCGAGCGTGCTCAACGGCCTGAGCATGGCGGTGACGTGCGTGGTTTCGAACGCGTGCGGCAGCGACGAGGCGACGACCGAGTTCCGCGTGTGCCCCGCGGACTTTGACTGCTCGGGCGGGGTGGATGGCGACGACGTGATCGCGTTCTTCGGGATGTGGGACGCGGGCGAGATCGGCGCGGACTTCACCGGCGACGGCGGGGTCGATGGTGACGACGTGATCGGTTTCTTCGGCGCGTGGGATACGGGGTGTTGAGTGGGGGGCGAGGCTGATTGGTGTCCGTTTGGGATCCCTTGCGCCCGTGGGGGTTTTGCGGGGTGCGCCGAATTTTCTGAGTAGAGGGCTGTGCCGGACTTCAGGGCTGTGCCGTTTGGATCGATGAGGACGTGTAGTTCTCTCGCTCCACTTTGGAAAGACAGCCATGGACAAAGCCAGCATCGCCGGGACCTTGCTCATGACCTTCATCGTTGGGCTGGTGTGCTACCAGGCGACTGGCGGTGATCTCATGTCCCTTTGGTCATCCAAGGGGTTCTACATGGTGATCATTGGATCGATCGCGGCGGTCTTGATGTCGATGCCGATGGACCGGATCAAGATGGTTCCGGGGTACGTGCGGAAGTTCATGTTCAACAAGACGCAGCCCGCGATGGACACGATCAACATGATGGTGAACCTGGCGGAGCGAGCGCGGCGTGACGGGATTCTGGCGCTCGAGAGCGAGATCGCGAAGATCAACGATCCGTTCCTGTGCGGTGGTCTCAAGATGGCGGTGGACGGGGTGGACCCGGACACGATCGAGGCGACGCTGCGGCTGGAGATCATGGCGATGCAGGATCGCCACAAGAGCGGCAAGAAGTTCTTTGACCTGCTGAAGACATACGGCCCGGGACTGGGGCTGGTGGCGACGCTCATGGGTCAGATCGGTATGTTCAAGAACCTCGGTGGTGACATCGCGACGATGGGTTACATGCTCGCGGTGGCCGTCGTGGCGACGATGTACGGGACGGTTCTGGCGAACTGCGTGGCGGGGCCGATGGGCGACAAGCTGGCGTACCGCTCGGGCGAGGAGATTCTCCGGCGCGAGCTGGTGCTGCAGGGGATTCTGTCGATCCAGGCGGGCGAGAACCCGCGGAGCACGCTGGACAAGATGTCCGCCTTCATCCCGGCGGTGACGCGCACGTCCCTGAAGGCGGCGTGATCGGCGGCGACCCGAGCAAACGGAGGCACGAATGGCCGCGGAAGAACACGGGCACGACGGACACGGCGAGGGTGGGGAGCACAAGAAGCACAAGAAGCACCACCACCACGGTGCGCACGCGGAGCACGAGCACGAGGAAGGCTGGATCGTTTCGTTCGCGGACAACGTGCTGCTGATGATGGGGTTCTTCGTGATTCTGCTGGCGATGAACATGGGGCCGAAGGGGGAGTCGGATGCGGCGCCTTCTTCGACGGCGGACGAACGGCTGCTCGACGTGGCGATCGCGGTGCGCGAGGCGTTTCACAACCCGGTGGACATGAGCTCGCTTGCACCGGAGGATCAGCGGCTGATCCGTCGCCTGCGTGACCGTGGCAAGCCGGGCGCGGGTGACACGACACTCGAGGGGCATGAGCCGACGGCCGATGGTGTCGAGAACTCCATGGGCGGCAAGGGCACGACGAATGTCAGGCCGACCGACTGGCAGGGCGAGGTTGCGCTCGTTGGTTTCAGCGACAAGTCGACGGTGCTGGGTGCGGAGGCCAAGCAGACGGTCGCCGCGTTCGCCCGCCGCGCCGTGGACACGAAGTGGATGATCGAGGTGCGTGGGCACGCGAGCAAGTGGGAATCGTGGCGCGACATCAAGAAGGCGCGCGATCTCTCGTACCAGCGTGCGTGGGCGGTGGGCAACGAGCTGGTGCTTCACGGTATTCAGTGGGAGCAGATCCGCCTGGTTGCGAGCGGGACCTGTGCGCCCCTGGTGCACCGGCCGCGAAACGCCGAGGACGCGGAGTCGAATCAGCGCACGGAGCTGGTGCTGCTGCGCGAGCAGATGCCGCCGGACTCGTACTCGGACGGGAGCCTGAATCCGGGGCGCAACTGAGTCACTGCGCCCTGCCGTGGAGTCCCGTGCCAGCGCGCGCGCGACCTGGGACGGCAGCCGAGCGGTCGTGGGGCGTGGCGATCTGAGGGTCTTCGGGTTTGGGGGCACCGACCGAGCGAACCAGGGTTTGGTTCTCCGCCTACGGAGCAGGCCACTCTCATTGTGCCTCTTCCCGCTCGTCTACCGCTTCTCCGTCCTGCAGACGAACTCGACGCGGTCCTGTTTCGGGGTGACCGAGAGGAGGCGCACGCGGCGCCCGTCCTTGAGGCGGATTGTGGCCTCGCGGAGCGCGGGCCGCTTCCCGGCGATCATCTCGAGCACCTCGCGCCCGCGCGGGCTCTCACGCATCGTCGGCGGCAGGTAGCGCTCGGCGCGCGCGTTGAGGAAGCCCGCGGCCCATGACGCCGGGATGTGCAATCGGCCCGCTTCGATGGTGGCGTCCTCGAACCAGAGCGAGCCATCGTCCTTCACGACAGGGCGTGCCGAAGCGCCGATGATCTGCTCGCGTCCGTCCTTGAGGATCTTCACGCCGATCCGCACGCGCCCGTTCTCGAACGTGATCTGCACCACATCAAGGTCTCGCATCAACTCGGGCGAGTGCCCCTGGTTTGCGAGCCAGAGCGGCAAGCGTGCGGCCAGCCACGCGTTCGCGTCGTCTCGGTGCAAGGCGATTGCCCAGCTCTCGCTGCGGAAGCTCAGCCCGGGTCCGGGTTCTTCCGCGGCGCGAGGTCGCACGAGCGACATGTGGCCTACCAGCGCGTTCTCGAGCTTCTCGGCCCGTGCGATTGTCGCGGGCGCAGCGGGATCAACGGGTGACCACCACGACGGCGACACGCGCGCGAGACCGACGGCGAGCAGCGCAACCGTCACCACCGCGGCGAGGGAGAGCCCACCGGCCAGAAGGGCCCGCCGCCGTCGCGTGTAGGCTCGCCATCGCTCGTGGAGCCGCCTGATCATGCGGAAGGGTAGGGGTCCGTGCGGCTTCGGCCGTTTCGATGTTGTGCGCCGGATTGCGAAACCAACCGCCCTCCACCGGCGTATTCCATATGGAAGATCCGACGCCGACCGAGGGGGACGCGAACGGAGCAGAGCAGGGGTAACAACTCGACCCTCTTTTCTCGGATCCGAGGTACGCCTCCGGACCGGGACACCCAACCGCCATACCCGACGCTGCCGCGTCGGGTTTGGCGTTTTTCGCACACCCTTTCCGATAACGCCTCGCATGACGGCGGCGGTGCGGACAACCGCAACGCCGGCCATCCGTTGGCGCGCATGTCCCGGGTGTGTGCTGGTTGAGCCCGGCTCGCATGGACCCACTCGTCGTACCGAGAGTTGGTCTGTGTTTGGGTTGGAACAACGGAATCTGGGGTAGTTTCACAAATTGTGAGTCCAGAATGTGCGTGCAACCCTGCTTCACTCGCTTTATCTTGTAGCAACGCCCCGCGCGCCCCTTGGAGTAGTCTCATGCGGACCCACGTCTTCTTCGCTCTTGCCTCGATCGCCGGACTCAGCGCCCACGCTTCTGCGCAGCTCGCCGTCGATTGGTACACCATCGATTGCGGCGGCGGAACGTCTTCCGGCGGCAACTTCGTGGTGAGCGGCACCATCGGTCAGTGGGACGCGGGCGAGGCCATGTCCGGCGGTGCCTTCACCGTTGTCGGCGGCTTCTGGGCCGGCGCGGGTGGCCAGCAGCCTGGTTGCTTGTGGCAGGTCGCGGGGTGCGCTGCTGACTACGACAACTCCGGCGGCGTCGACTCCGACGACGTCATCGCATTCTTCGCCGAATGGGACTCCGGCGTTGCGTGCTCCGACGTGGATGTTTCCGGCGGCACGGACTCCGATGACGTCATCTTCTTCTTCACCCGCTGGGACGCGGGCGGCTGCTGATCTTCTTCACCGCCGCGAGCCTCATGGGTCACGATCGAGGCTCTTCGCCGCGGACTTCAGCAAGTCGTGCACGCCCAGTTTCGCCGCGGTGGCGTTGAGCCGATCCGCGAGGCGATAGCGCAGGTTCTCGTCGATGAGCGATCGCGCGATGTCGCGCGGATCGGGGCGTCCGTCGAGGTCCTCATCCGTGAGCAGCTCGCCGACGAGCATTCGCATGGTCAGCTCCGGGTTCGTGGAGAGCCCGGTGTGCTTCGCCAGCATGATCGCCCGCAGCATCTCTGTGCGCCGACGCGAGAGCGCCGGACGCCGACGCTCCACCACCAGCACCTCCGGGATGACCACCGAGCGGTACCCGCCGTTCGCCAACGCGCACCACAGGTCCCACTCGTACAGGTCCTCCATCGCCGGATCGAACCCGCCGACCGCCAGCACCGCGTCCCGGTCCAGGAGCGAGGCGAGGGGCCCGCCGCAGTTCCAGACGGGAAGCTGATCGCGATGGAGGCCCAACGGCAGGACCGTCCGACGCCGCGATCGGTCCTCGTCATCAACGACTGCGAACAGCGATGTGACCGCCGCGGCATCGGGGTTGATTGCCGCGGCGCGCACCGCCCGCTCGATGAACGCGGGCTCGGGCAGATCCCCGGCCCGCAGGGGGAGCACGCGGCGGGTGTGTGCCGCGGCGATACCCGCGTTCAGCGCACCGGCCGGTCCGCCGTCGGTGTGCTCGATGGTGTCCGTATCGGCCGCCGCGGGGAGTGAGGCCAGCGTGGCCCGGTCGGCGACCACGATGATGCGTGTCGGCGCGAGCGTCTGCGTCCTCAGTGCCTGGAGCGTGCGTGCGAGATGCTCGGCGGGGCCGGTCGCGGCGATCACGGCCGTGGTCTGCGCATGGGCTGCGCGGGGCGGGCTCGGGAGCGTCCGCGGTCGAAGTTCGGAGTAGACGCGCGTGACCGCCGCGGGATCGCACTCGCGAGCGAGCGTCGCGCGGGCATGCTCCGCGAGCGTTGCGCGGAGCTGCGAGTCGGAGAGTCCGAGAGCGATGGCATCGGCGAGGGCGGCTTCGTTGTCGGGCGGCACGAGCAGCGCGTCGTGGCGGTGCGTGAGGATCTCGCTCACGCCGCTGCCCTTGGTGGTGATGAGGGCCCGTCCGGCGGCGAGGCACTCGAGGGCACCGTACGGAAAGTTATCTTCAAGCGACGGCAAGCAGCAGAGCGTGGCGCGGGCGAGCTCGGTCGCGACGAAGGCGCGGGGCATCTGCGTGGAATGGAACTCGAAGGCGGCCGCGTGACGCGCGGGGATGAGGCTCTCCAGGTGCGGACGCATCCACAAGCCGCCGGGGGCGGTGAAGGTGTCGGCGCCGATGAGGACGAGCGTGGCGTTGATGCCGCGATCCAGCACCTTGACTGCCGCGCGGACGAGCACCTCGACGCCCTTGAGGTGCTCGAGGCGACCCGTGAACACGACGCGGTGCCGCGCATCCGGCTCCGTTGCGCCATCCGGCGGGCTCAGCAGATCAGCGGAAAAGGGGTTGCGGGCCAGTCGCGTCCGTCGGGTCGCGCCCGGGATCTCGCGCTCGAGCGTGCTGATGATCTGGCGCGACGGCGCGAGCAGCACGTCTGCTGCCGCGAGGCAGTACCGCTCCATCGCGCGGAGCGAGGCGAACCACCGATTCTCCCAGGGCCACCGGTTGAGCTCGCGCAGCATGTGGTTGGTCTGGTGCGTGCGGATGGCGATGGTCGCACCGGCGAGCGCACCGGTCGCTTCGCGGGCCCGCAGCGCGAAGTAGGCCTCCGCCCCGACATCTGGGAACTCGATGACGTCAAAGGGCGTCGCTTCGTGCGCATCGAGGACCGCACGCATCGCGGCGAGGCTGTAGGCCTGGTGCGTGTTGTCGAAGGACTGGCTGGTGTCGGGCCGGAGCTCGTGGAGCCGAACGCCCGGGAAGAGAGCCGGGCCGCGCGTGGCGATTTCGGGAGCATCGGTGAACAGGTGAACCTCGTGGCCCGCGCGGGAGAGCGCGAGGGTCATGAGGGTTGCGTACGTTCCCGCGCCCCATCCTCGGAGGGGCGCGATCTCCGACGACACGATCGCGATCCTCGACATGGGCGGTTACTCCTGTGGAAGGACGATATCGCCCCGGCGGCTCTCGGGCGTCACTTTCAGCGAGACGATCTTCCCCGATCGATACTCGCACTCCACGACGGTGCCGCCTTCCGCCCACAAGCGGAACGAAACGTCCCACGATTTCGGCCACGCCGGCAAGAGATGAATCTTGCCGGCGACGTTCTGAATCGCCATCAGTTGGAGCGTGTTCGTGATGTTCCCGTTGTGGCACTGGTCGGGCAGCCAGTCGAAGTTCGGGCCCCAGATCGCCGGGAATCGGTGCGCGCGGTGGTTGTTGCGGGCCTTGGCACCCATGATCGCCGCGGCCTCGTCCGTCAGCCCCAGCATCGCCGCGACCATTCCGTCCTGGGTCCAGCCGACCGTGCTCTTGTGGTGCCGCGCCGCGTACGACGCACGGGCAACGTCAAGCCCCGGCTGGCCCACCGAGTACAGGTTGAACGGGTGCACCGCGTAGAGCTCCGGGTTCTCCACGTTGGACTGCTTGTCCTCGTATTCCGCGGCGGGCGCGATCAGCGTGACCCCCTTCGCGTCGCGGGTGGGGATCGGCGGGAGCGCCTTCGCGAACGCACGCCACTCTGCGCGGTCGGACGGAGAACCCATGTCATCGGGGAGCGCGTTGAGACGGTTCAGCACCGCGTGAAGCCCGGCCACGGTCGGCGTGTCGTTGACCACACCGTGCCAGTACGTTTCGACGGCCTGCGTGGGGGTGATGCGAAGAAGACCCTTGTCGTCGCGGGGGAATCGCGAGGAGTAGTACCGCAGGCTCTCGCGCGCCATCGGGAGCGCGCGGGTTTCGAGGAACTCGCGATCGAGCGAGTAGGCGTACCGACGCAGCATGAGGTCTGTGAGTTCGAGGTTCTGCTGCCACGACCACTGCCACCACGGGCAGTGGATGTCCCCGATCTTCGCGCCCTCGCGGTTCCAGCCGTAATCGCCGTTGGCGTAGGTGCCGAACTGCGTCATCGTCTCGGGGAAGTAGACACCGTCTGCGCCGTAGTACAGCTTTGTGCGGGCCTTTGCGCCCGGGAGCACGCGCTCGTAGGTGGCAAAGAGCGAGTCCATGGCGGACCACTCGCCCCGGGCGAGCATCGGCTCGTAGGAGAGCCGCGTGTTCTGCCACCAGTAGTCACCGCCCCAGTTGCGGAAATCGGCGTTGTACGGTGCGCCGTTGGTGGGACGCGGCTCGACCGTGAAGATCGAACCGTTGAACTTGATCGGGAAGCCGCCGCGCGAGGCCCAGCGGGTCATCGCGGTCGAAAGCACGTATGCACGCGTCACCAGGGACGGCGTCGGAGCCGAAGGAGCTGAGGCGATCATCCGCCCGTTCATGTAGATCTCACGCCGCCCGGATTCGGTGCCGATCACCGCGGCGAGGTGCACCCATTGACCCATCGGCACGGGAGTGTCCGCGTGCAGCGTCTCGTTCCCCGTGATCAGACGGGGGCGGCCGTGGTGGATGTCGAAGAGGAACCCGTCGGACGTGCCGGCGGTGAGCTTGTCGAGCATCCGGCCGTTCGACCGAGGCCGGAGCACCACATCGAGGACGCGGTCGGAGGAAAGATCGAGGCGCTCGTGGCTCGCGGTTTCGAAGCGACCGGCCCCGAGTTTCACGGCCCGCTCACCAACAACGGGCGGGAGCGCACCGATGGCTCGCATCGCGTGGCCGTTCTCACCCGCGTCCGTGAGCGTTGTCGCATCGCCCACCGTCGCCGACCACGCCGCGATGACGTTCGCGGGATGGTCCTTGATGTCTTCGAGCGATGCCGTCAACTCGGCGCACGCCTCCGGTGGGAGCGTGCGATTCCAGATCGCGACCCGTCGCAGATCCGCGTCGATGAGGTTTCCACCGTTCGAGTCCGCCCCGATCCGCAACGGGTGCGTGTTCCGGGGCAGCGGGGCCGAGGCCGGATCGCCGCTCACGAAGATGTACGACGACGACCACGCCCGCTCCGAGGCGGCCCGTGCCCGGGCGTGCGCATCCTCGCGCACCGCGGGCAGCGCACCGAGCCAGATGTCGTCGTTTGCATCCTGAGCGCAACGCGCGGCGATCGCCACCGAGAACGCACCCACGGAATCGCCCGCGAGCCTCGACGCGTCGAGCTTCCGCAGCTGCGGCGACGTGATCCGCACGCCGGAGGTCCGGTTGATCAGCGTGTCCACGAACTGCGACGCGATGGGCTCGAGCCCCTGGTGCTTGAGTGTGAAGGGAACCGCTGATGTCGTGTTGCGGTGCCGCCACACGAGTGCGTCCGGCGTGTCGATCGACGCATCCGCCGACTCGATGACGCGCGACGACTCGGGCCCTTCGCGCATCGTCCAGCAGCTCTTGCTCTCGCCGGCGTCCGCGCAGGGATCGTGGGGGGCGGTTCGCCAGGTCTCGTAGGTCACTGCGACCTTGGTGCCGCCGGCGTCACCGGTGATGAGCAACACGTCGGCATCGGGGTCGAAGGCGAGGGTGAGCGAGACCTCGCCGCGCGTCAGGCTGATGCAGTTGCCGGCGAGATCGAGGCGTTGGGTGAACGGCCCGGACGGTTCGAACGAAAGACGAACCGTGCCCAGCTTGAGCACGCGGTTGGCCTCCGACCACGCGTCGGTGTGGGAGAGGTACATGCACACGTCGCCGCCGGCCTCCGTCCAGACGTTCGCGCCGAAGCGGCCGTTGCCCAGCGGCATGGAGTCGGAGGCGTCCTTGCCGGGTTCGGTCCACGTTACGTCGTAGCGGGCGAGCTCGGCGAGCGGGTCTGTGGGCTGGACGGCGAGGGCGATGAGGATGGGGAGCAGCATGCGCCCAGTGTAACCGCAGCCGGGTGCAACCCGGGTTGACCGGTGTGGTACAAGATGCACCCGGGAGGTTCGCATGCTGCGACGCGCGTTTACTGCCGCCGAACTCGTCACCTCGCTCGCCCTGTGCGTCGCGGTTGGGGCCATGCTGCTCGTGGCCGGCGGAAAGTCCCGGGCTGCCTCGCAACTCGCGGGCTCGACGGCGAACCTGGAGCGGATCGCCGCGCTTAGCGCGAGCTACGCGATGGACACCCAGGATCGGACCGCCGCGTTCTCCTGGCGGGGCGGGCAGACCCCGCCCACGCAATACTCGGATCTGGCGTCGCAGGCGTTGGGTGGAACGGATCTCGTCGCCGCCGCCGCGCAGGCCGTCGACATCCTGCGGCGCCGGTCGGATCAGCCCGAGTTCCCGATCGTGGCGAACTGGATCCCGCACGTGCTGTTCACGCACCTCGTCCTCGTCGACTACGCCGCCGGCCGGTTGCCGGACTTTGACTTCATCTCGTCCGCCGACGCCTTCCAGTTGGGGCTCGCCACCACCGGCACGCCCGGTTCGCGCGCCGCGTACACGTCGAGCTACGAGCTGAACCCGTTCTTCTTTCAACCCGATCGCCGGCCGGTGGGCGGGGTGTACGCGGGGGTGACGCAGGGCAGCTCACACCGGATCTACCAGTCCAGCACCGCGATGAACGGCGTACTCGGTTCTCGCGCGGTCTCGGACATCCGATTCCCCTCCCAGAAAGCCCACATCTACGACCGCGAGCAGCGACACTTCGGAGCGCGATACTACTTCGGATTCACACAGAGCCGCGTCCTCGTACTCGCGGCAGACGGCAGCGTCGCCGTGCGCGTCGCTGGCAAGTGCAACCCGGGTGTAAGCCCGACGCAGCCCACCAGCCTCGCGCCGATCCAGTACACCTACTCCGCGGACATCGGTGAACCCCCGGCGCCAGGCGGTTCGCAATCGGGCACGGTACAGGGATACCTGCGCTGGACCCGCGGCGGGCTCGAAGGGCGAGACTTCGACGGCACCGAGATCGACACCTCCGCGTGGTGAACTCAGGCCCGCATGAACAGCGGGTCGCCCTTGGCGATCTTCTGACCGGGCTTGATCGCGTGCGCGCCGCCGAAGGCGCAGAGCTCCTCGAGCTTCGCGCCCGCGGGTGGCGCGCAGTTCCAGAGGGTCCACAATGCGTTGCACTTCTGGGGCATCGCGGGGCTGATCAGGATGCTGGCGATGCGCAGCGTTTCCGCGCAGGCGTAGAGGATCCGCGCGAGCGATTCCTTGCCCGCGCCGTCGGGAAACTGCTTCGCAAGCGTAAAGGGGGCCGTGTGGCTGATGAAGTCATCGACCGCGCGCACGAGGGTCAGGCCCGCGTGCAGCGCTACGTCGATCTCCTGGCGTGAGGCCGCGGCGATGGCGCCCGCGACGCACTCGGCGCACTTGGCGGGGAAGTCGAAGGAGCGGGACTCGGTGCCCGGGAGCGCGGGGTTCTTGGCGTTGATGCGGGCGGTGAGCGCGAGGGAGAGGGCCGAGCCTTCGCCGGGCGCGAAACGGCCGTCGCCGGTTGAGTCGGGGACTGTGCCGCCGAAGTACTTCTCGACCATGTTGCCGACGCGGCTGGTGCTGTTGCCGAAGCTGTTGGCGAGTTCCGCGTTGTAGACCTCGACGAACTTCGCGCTGCTGAAATCGGCGTCGGCGCCGGAGAGCGGGCCCTGCGTCGCGAGGTACCAGCGGACGGCGTCGAGCGAGTACTTGGAGGCGTACTCCTCGAGCTTTTCGATGTCGACGAAGTTGCCCAGGGTCTTGCTCATCTTCTGGCCGTCGGCGATCCACCAGCCGTGACCGAAGATCGTCTTCGGCAGCGGCTCGCCAAGCGCCAGCAGCAGCGCGGGCCAGATCACCGAGTGGAACCAGAGGATGTCCTTGCCGATGAGGTGGACTGCCGCGGGCCAGAACTTGCGCTGCTCGGGGTTATCGACGACGCTGAGGTAGTTGAAGAGCGCGTCGATCCACACGTAGATGCGGTGGGCGTCGTCGCCGGGGATGCGGATGCCCCACTGGGTCGCGGGGTCGTCGGTGACCGGGCGCGAGACAGGGACATCGTTCAGCACCGCCGGGGGCCGCAGGCGACCGAGGATCTCCTGTCGGCGCGAGTCCGGGCGCACGAAGGACTCGTCCGTGCTGATCAGCTCGAAGAGCTTCTGCTGGTACTTGCCCAGCCGGAAGAAGTAGCAGGGCTCGGTGCGCTTCACGAGCGGGCGGCCGCTGATTGTGGACTTGAAGTCCGCTTCTCGGGCGGCGTTGTCGGTGACGTATTCCTCTTGGCCTTCGTCGTACCAGCCGGTGTAGTCACCCTTGTAGATGTCTCCCGAGCTCATGAGCCGCGTGATGTACTGAACGACGCGGTCCTTGTGGCGGGGCTGTGTCGTGCGGATGAAGTCGTCGTTGGAGATGTTGAAGAGGGCGAAGGCTTTCTTGAACTCCTCCGCGTTTCGGTCGGCCCATTCCTGCGGTCCGCACCCGTTTTTCGCGGCCGAGGTCACGACCTTGTCCGCGTGCTCATCGGTGCCGGTGAGGAAGAACACGGGTTCGTGGCCGAGCAGCCGCTGAAACCGCGCGAGCACATCGGCCAGCAGCGTGGTGTAGCAGTGCCCGATGTGCGGGCGGTCGTTCACGTAATAAATGGGGGTCGTGATGTAGTAGGGCATGGGGGGAGTGTAGGTGAGGCACTTTGGGCCGACGGCTGACCGATCTGGATCTCAGGCCCGCCGACACCCCTGCCCGGCCCGGGCGGGGCCGGTGCTCCCACGTCCCCAGATCCCTCCCGGGGCGAGCCGGGGGGCGTCGCGGCGAACCCTCCAACTCGCCCGCGCTCCGGCGCGCGCAACGTCGCTCCCTGCACCCAGTCCGCTCTCGTCGCGCTCGAACTCGAGCGAGCGCGGTTCGTGCGCGACCACAAAATGCCGTGCTTTGCTGAAAGATCGGTGTTCGCGCCGCGAAGCCTCCGTTGAGAGCCCGCGTTGTGCGGTGCCAGAGAACAAAGGAGCTGACGATGAACACTTCCATGATCAAGACCACTTCGAGCACGATCACCGACAACACCCAGAGTTCGACACGATTCCGCCGATGCGTCGTTGCCGCCGCCGTCGCCGCCGCGATGCTCATGAGCACTTCGGCCAACGCCATCATCATCGGGCAGTCCGCGGGTGGAGTTCACGGTCCGTACACCATGGCATCAAGCACGAACCTTCGCCTGGGCGCAACGGAAGACAACACCCGCTCATGGGTCTTCATCGAGCAGCAGAACGTCGGGTTGCCTTCGAACCTGATCTACGACGCCCACAACCCGGGCCGTTACACACTCAACTCCGACCTCGAGACGGGTTCGCCGACCATCCCCGGGAACGTGCACTCGCTCGCCAACAGCTACATCTTCCACTTTGACCCGACCTCGGGCGTTCCCAGGAAGCACTCGGACGGCTACATCGACTTCAGCAACCCGATCTACGTGATGAGCAGGAACGAATCGCTCGACGCGTCGGACGGACGGCTCGGCGTTGGCATCTACCCGAACGCCTTCTCGCCCGTCGCCGATCGCGGCTACGACCTCGTGAGCGAAGACTGGTTCGAGATCTCAAATCCCTCTCCCAACGTCTGGCGGCTCGAGTTCCACACCTCGGCCACAACCGGCATGGACCAGCTCCGTGTGGTGGAAACGTGGGTGCCCGCGCCGGGTGCGCTCGCCCTCATGGGATTCGGCGGGCTGGTCGCCGCCCGTCGCCGCCGCTGAACACCGCTGCTTCCGCACCCACAACCTCACGCGACACGGGCAAGCCTCAGGCTTGCCCGCGTTCGTGCCGCAACCCGGCGACTCAGCAACGATCCTCGCCGACGCGCAACGCTACGCCACGTGAATCGCCCTTCGAATCCGCGCGGGAAGCTCGTTCGTCATGAACAGACCGTCGGGAATCGGCGTTTCATCAAGCCAATCCGGATCGGTCTCCTCGGACGTTGCAACAACACGCGTAAGCGGGATGGCGGGGCCGGTGAGCGACACGTCCATCGCGATGCGGAACTCATCCTCCCCCAGAAGCACCAACCGGATGCCCGACGGAATCGAATCGGCGCGCCACTCGGATGCCCCCTCCTCCTCAAGCAGCAGCGTCAACGCGTACTCGCTGATGACGAGGTATCGATCCGCTTCGACTCGAAACACAAAGACCACGTCCAGGCCATCACCCTCCATCCGCCACGCCGCATACGCCGTCGCCGTTACGTCCGTCGCGAGCCCCGGCGGGCGCTCGGTCCAATCCTCGCCGCGGCAGCCCAGCCAACACACCACCATCGTCAGTGCCGCGGCAGACGCGCCGACGATCAACGAAACGGTCCATGTCACGGAGCCGGAGGTGAGCCACGCGAACATCCAGTGCACGGCATAGGCGACCAGCGTCACAATCCCGCCGATCACGGCTCCGAGAAGAACAACCACCGCGATCACGAGCGCAGGAGATGTCGCCATGCGATCGTTGTACTGATCGAACTCGGCATCGGTGTACGGGCGTGAAACCGTCGTAAGCATGGGAAGGCCGCCAGACACGCGGGCAAGAGCATCGGTCGACCAGCAAGCGTACCCCACCACCGCGCACCCCATCGCTCGCGCTCACCACGCCGGTCACATTCCCGACCTACCGGACAACATTGATCCCCGGCCAGCGAGCCTCCGCGGCAGCAACGCCCGCATCCGTCACCGACGCGCGCTGAAGGCTCAGCGAAACCAGTCCCTTCAGGCCCGTGTCCGCGCGTGCCAGGTCCTTCACCCCCGCGTCCGTGACCGCTTTGCTCATGAGGCCCAACTCGGTCAGCCCGCTGAGGCCCGTGTCAGCCCGCGCGAGTGCCTTTACTCCCTCGTCCGTTACCCCGTCCCAGCCGATGCTCAGCGAGGTCAGCCTCGCCACGCCCGTCCCCGGCCGGGCCAGATCGCGCAAGCCCGCATCCGTCACCCGCGGGGCTGGGATGACGAGCCGTGTGAGCCCGCTCAGGCCCGTCCCCTCACGCGCGATGTGCCGCAGCCCCTCATCCGTCACCTGCGTGTTCACCATGACCAGGGCGGTGAGGTGACTCAGGCCCGCGTCGGTACGTGCCAGCGCATGGAGCGTCGCGTCCGTCACGCGCTCGCCACCAAGGCACAACTCGGTCAGCCTGTTGAGGCCCGTGTCGGCCCTCGCCAGATGCTGCACTCCCGCGTCAGTTACGAGCGAACCGCGAAGGTCGAGCTTGGTCAGTCCTCTGAGGCCAGTGCCCGACCGCGACAACTCCTTCACCCCCGCATCGGTCACGCCCGCGCACCACAACCACAACGATACGAGATTCTCCAACCCGGTATCGGCGGATGCGAGCGCCTTGATCCCAGCGTCCGTCACTCCCACGCCCGTCGCGTCCATCTCCAGAATCTCGAGCGACCTCAGCCCTCTTAGGCCCGTCCGCGTATCCGAAATGATCTTCAGCCCCACGTCCGTAACCTTCGTTTCCCTCAGAACCAGCGACGACAGCCCTTGGAAGCCGGTCGTGGGATCGGCCAACCACGCCACACCCGCGTCCGTGATCGCCCCGCCGCGGAGGTTGAGCTCTGTTACCCGCGCAAACTCAGCGGAGCCGAGCGACGTGCCAGCGGGGAGCTTGAGATGCGAGAGAACCTCGCGCTCGATCACCGCTCGCTCCTCGGCGGTGATGACGGGCGCTGCCGGGACGATCTCGCGCGAAGCGACGGGCGAGAGCGGGGACGCGGAGCGACACCCGAAACCAACCACGCTGAGGGCAAGCATCGCAAGGACTGTTCGCATGGCGGTATGGTACCCGAAGCCCGCAACGGGCTTTTGATCCCGCCGCTGCTCCAAGCGGTCTCCCGCTCCTGGCCATGACGAACGGTCCACGTGTTCGCGCCGACTTCAGACCCGGCGACGGCGGGAGTTGCAGGAGCCGCCGTCCCCAAGGCTCGGTGGACGAACGCGTTGGCGGGGGAAGGGCTTTGGGTCGGAGACCTCTTTGGCTCACCACATAGGTGACAGTTCGTAGTCGCCACATGGGTGACACTTTTCAGTTTGCTCGCGTGTCGTTCTGGAGGGGGGTAGAGGGGTTGGGCGGGGCTTGGTGGAACTCTCTACCATGGGATCCTCACGGAGTCCTGCTGGCGCGCATGCAGACCTACGACGACATCCCTGGAGTGGAAGTGTGGCCGATTGTGCTGCCCGATGTGCTCGTCACGATCGCGAAGGGCGATGCGCCGGATCCTTCGCCCGCGGTGGCGGTGGAGTGGGCGGCGCTGTGTGGGCAGAACCCCCGGCTGTACGATGGGCCGATTCTCTCCGTCAAGAGCGTTGACGTGGAGCATGCGCATGTGCACGTGGCGCGGGATCGGTACTCGCGGCTGGCGGTGTTTCCGCGGGTTCGGACGGGTGCGAGGCTGCTGGCGGTGACCGGGCTGTTGCTGGCGAGGGACGGAGGGGGCCGGGCGTACGTGCTTTTGGGCAAGCGTGGGGCGCAGGTCAGTCGGTATCCGCTTTCGTGGGAGTTTGGTCCGTCTGGGGGGTTGGCGGTTCCGGCGCCGACGATGGACCGGTTTGGGCTGGAGTTCATCGCCGCGCACTTGCGGGATGAGGTTGCGGAGGAGATTGGTATGGAGGAGATGCCGGGGATGCCGGTGCCGGTGGCGTATGCGCGGGATCACGCGGTGATGAGCGACGACATTGTGCTGCGGTGCGACCTGGGGAGTTTCGAGGATCGTCCGATGGGTGTGGCGTCGAACTGGGAGTACGAGGAGACCCGGTGGGTGCCGGTTGATTCGGTGGGGGCGTTCATGGATGCGGAGGCATTGGGGGTGCTTCCGACGAGCCGGGCGTTGGCGCGGCTGTTGGGGTGGACCCGTTCGGAGACCTGAAACGCGGGGGCCGGGTTCCCCAAGCAAGCGAGGAGCACGCGATGAACGACGGAACACCGCAGGAACAACCCGACTCTCGGCCGAACCCTGAACGGGGAGCCACACCCCCTCCACCCCCTCCACCCCCTCCTCACGAGCACGCCCCGGCCACGGAGCCGCGGCCACCCGCGGACGCGGTGGCGGCGGAGCCGTGGGAGTGCGAGCACGCGGCGTGGGTTCATCTTGGGATTTTGTCGAGTCTGCTGGGCGCGCCGGTGGTGCTGTCGCTGGTGCTCTGGCTGATGAAGCGGGAGAAGAGCGCGTACATCGACGACCACGGGAAGGAAGCGGTGAACTTCCAGATCTCGATGGTTCTGTACTCGATGGGGTCGGTTGCGTTGGCGTGGGTGGTGGGCTTGATGACGTGCGGGATCGGGGTGGTGCTCGCTCCGCTGGTGTGGGTCGCGATTCTGATTGTGTCGGTGGTGGGTGTGATCAACGGGTACCAGGCGGCGAACAGCGGGCGCGTGTATCGGTACCCGGTCACGATCCGTTTGGTCCACTAACCACACGAGAAACGCGATACTTGACGCGGTCCCCCCTTCGTGCGACAGTGTGGGGAGCCCCGGAGGGCAGGAGAAGTCCCCGATGAAAACCGCATTTGTTGTGACGGCGCTGCTGGCGTGCGCGGGTGCTCACGCGCAGTGGTCGATCGATCCGGCTTTGAATCGCGCGATCGCGGATCGCTCGGGGGACCAGGTTCAACCCAAGGTCGTGCCGGACGGCGCGGGCGGGGCGTACATCAGTTGGTTCGACAACTTCGCGGGCGGGTACGACGTGCGCATCCAGCACGTGGACCGCTTCGGCTACGACCTGATCGCGGCGAATGGGGTCGAGTTGTGCAATCGGTCGGTGTCGTCGACGATCGACTACGACATGGTCGCGATCTCCGGCGGGCGGGCGGCGATTGTGTATACCGAGGACACGCTGACGCCCGGGGGCACGCAGCAGGTGACGTTTCAGGTGGTGAACCCGGACGGGACGACGGCGTTTGCTGCTCCGGGCGTTCGGGTGACCAGCGACGCTCTCTTCAAGGGCAACCCGCACGTCGTCGAGCTCTCGACGGGTGAGTTTGTGGTCGGCTGGAGCTCCGGCAGCCCGCAGAGTTGGACCTTTCAGAAGCTGAGCGCGGCGGGGGTTCCGCAGTTTCCTGGTCAGGGGATCACGGTGTCGGAGGCGAGCAGGTACCTGGCGCTCAGCGACATGGTGCCGACGCTGGACGGCGGCTTCATCGCACTGTGGATCCGCGGAACCACGGCGAACGCGATCACGAGCGCCAAGGCCCTGTACACGCAGAAGTACAGCAACACGGGTGCGGCGCAGTGGGCCGGTGGTGCGCCGGTGATCATCTTCAACACCACGAGCGTGCAGAACGGGTACTTCCCGACGATGCTCGCCGATGGTGAGGGCGGCGCGGTGTATTCGTGGTACGAGATCGGCGGCTCGCGGAACTCGTACGTGCAGCACATCTCGACGACGGGCAGCACGTACTTCGCTGCGCCTGTTGCGAGCACGGGCGCGACGCCGGGACGGATCCGGGTGAGCGGGAGCGCGTCGTACGACGCGTCGTCGCGTGAGTACTACATCGTGTCGCAGGATACGGCCGGCACGACACAATCCGACAACCGCGTGCTGGCGCAGCGGATCAATGCCGCGGGGCAGCGGCTGTGGGGGAACGACGGGACCGTGGTGATTGCGGCGAACGCGAACCAGCCGTCGTTCGTTCAGTGCCGTGTTGCGCCCGAGGGAGGGTGCACGGTGTTCGGCATCGACTCGCGGTCTGCGACGACCCACGTTGTCTTCGCGGCGGGGGTTTCGCCGGGTGGTCAGTTGAGCTGGCAGAATCTGGCGTCGCCAGTGGTTGCGGCAAAGTCTCGACTGGCGTTTGCGCCCGTGCTTGCGGACGAGGTTGTGCTCGCGTTTGGGCATGGCGCGTCGGGGGGGTCGACGGACATCTGGGCCCAGAACCTGCGCGTCGATGGGCGGTACGGCGTTGCGCCGGTGGTTCGCTCGACCTCGCCGCTGCAGGTGACGGCGTGCGACGGAGCATCGGTGACCCTCTTCGCCGACGTGGCGGGCTCGGGGCCGATGGACATCGTCTGGTCGCGTAACGGCAATCAGGTGGGGACCGGGAGCGACCTGCTGCTCGCGAGCGTGGACTCCGCCGACGCGGGCACGTACGTCCTCACCGCGACGAACGCGTTGGGGTCGGCGGAAGCGAGCTTTGTGGTGGGTGTGTGTTTCGCGGACTTCGACTGTTCGGGAGGTGTGGACAGCGACGACACGATCGCGTTCTTTGCAGAATGGGATGCGAACGGGGCGGACGCGGATGTGGATGGGAGCGGCGGGGTGGACAGCGACGACGTGATTGTGTTCTTTGCGCAGTGGGACGCTGGGTGTTAAGAGTGGGCGGAAGGGGCAACCTGCACGCCGATTGGCGGTATACACGGGTTCAACGGGAGGTTGATCATGGGTACACGGTCCGCTGTCGCCGCGCTGGTGCTTTGTTCCGGGATTGCGTCTGGGCAAGTGTGCGAGAACCGATGGGCAGCGCCGGAGTCCGGGCTGACGGCCGCGCGGATGCCGGGGTTTGTGCAGGCGATCAAGTCGTTTGGGGGGGAGATCTTCGTCGGCGGGCAGTTCTTTGCTTCGGGGGGGACGCCCCTGGGGTATGTGGCTCGCTGGGACGGGACGCAGTGGCTTGCGGCGGGTGAGCTGCCGGGACTTGTGTACGACCTGGAGACGTTTGGGGCGGGGACGAACGCGCGGCTGTACGCGGCGGGGTCGTTCTTTGGCCCTGGGGGCACGACGGACGCGGGGGTTCGGCGGTGGAACGGGGCGGGATGGGAGTCGGTGGGTGGTCCGAACGGTTCGGTGACAGATCTGCATGTTCACGCGGACGCGTCGGGGACGTTTCTGTACGCGACCGGAAACTTCACCACCACTGGGGCGGTTGCCACGTCTCGGATTGCGCGGTTCGACGGGACGCAGTGGTCGGCGGTCGGTGCGACGAACGGGCTTCAGAACATCACGCCGAACACGATGGCGTCGGTTGCTTCGGGCGTTCGCGCGGGGCTGAACGTTGGTGGGTACCCGCTGTCGTCGACGCAGAACATTGCGCGGTACAACGGGAGCACGTGGACGAGCGAGAACGTCGGGGGCGGCTTTGTCGAAGTGACGAAGCTGGCGACGCTCGGCACCGACATCTATTCGGCGTTGTCGTTCTCACAGGGTCTGTATCGCGCGACAGGGTCGGGCGGATGGTCGAGCGTCCCGGTGTTTCCGCCCAACGGCTACGGTGGAAGTGTCTACACGCTCCACCGCCACACCGACGCGTCCGGCACAGCTCTTTATGCCGGTGGTGACTTCCAGACTTTCGGCGGATTGGATTCGAGCCCCGCCGGGCTCGGCGCGTTCAACGGCACGAGCTGGCGCGTGATCCGCCCCAACGGCTGGCAGGCCAATCCGTTCTCGCGTGCCGGCGCGATCCGCGCGCTCGGTTCACTCTCCGATGGTCGTCTTGTCATCGGCGGCGAGTTCGATGGTGTACGGCAAACGGCTTCATTTGTCGGGCAACCGCTGCCGCCGCCGACGATTCTGATGAACTCGATCGGCACGTGGGACGGCGCGGCGTTCGCAGCGCTCGGCGAAGGGGTTACTTCGCCTGGTGTTCGCGCCGTGCACCGGCGAGTGGTGAACGGGTCGGAGCAGGTGTTCGTCGGTGGTGCGTTCCGATCGGTGGGAGCCGAGCCCTTCGCGTACTTCGCGAAGTTTGAGGACGGGGCGTGGACGCAGCCGATTGCTGAGTTGAACGGCGCGGTGAAGCAGATCCTGCCGTACCAGGGCGGGCTGGTGCTGGTGGGGGACTTCACGCACGTCGGGGCGACCGCGGTGCAGGGGATCGTGCGGATTGATGCCTCGGGAGCGGTGGTTCCGTTGCCATTCCTCTCCCAGCGGGTGTCTGCCGCGGCAGTGGGCATGATCCAGGGCACGGAGATTCTGTTCGTCGGTACGACGGGGACGGGTGCGTCGTTGCTGCGGCTGCAGAACGGGAGTTGGATGACCACGATCTCGATCGGTTCGTCGGTCGTGGATGTGGCGGTCGCGCCGGACGGTTCGGGCGCCGTGGCGTCGTTCCAGGGGACGGGCGGGGGCCGGGTCTTCCGGTGGAACGGTACCACTCAACAGGAGATCTTCTTTCCGGGTGCATCACCCACAGTGACGCAGCATCGCAAGCTCGTCTTCGTTCCGGGATCGCCGGCGACGCTGTACTCGGTCGGATTCTTCTTCGCGAGCAACCGCCAGGGCAACCTCGCACGCGCCGACGCGAACGGCTTCACGCTGCTCAACACCGAGACCTTCAACATCCTCGACGTGGAGGTTTTTGACGACGGCAACGGCCCGCGGCTGCTGGGGCTGACTCGGGCCGTGCTGCCGACGGGCGTGGCGTCCGTGGTGCGGTGGAATGGGACGACGTGGGAGTCGATGGGTGAGTTCAACGGCCCGGTGTATGCCGCGGCACCGTACGACGTTGGGGGGACATCGCGGCTGCTGGTGGGTGGAGATTTCACGCGTGCGGGGAGCGAGACGGTGGGGGGGCTGGCGGTGTACGAGGTGTGCCCCTTCTGCGCGGCGGATGTGAACCGTGATGCGCGGGTGGACAGCGACGACGTGATCGAGTTCTTTGGCCTGTGGGACACAAGCGACGCGCGGGTGGACTTCGACGCGAGCGGCGGAGTGGACGGGGACGACATCGTCGTGTTCTTTGACCGCTGGGATTCGGGGTGTTGAAGGAAGTGCGAACAGAAGCCTGATGGGCGATCGGAGGGGCGTCGGGCGCACTACTATCTCCCTTTCTCCAAGGGAGTCACTTCATGTCCTGGTTGAAGGTCTGCGAAGCGTTCAAGTCCTCGGTTGGCCAGCCCGTGACGATCAAGGGTTGGGTGCGCACGAACCGCGAGAGCAAGGCCGACGGCGGTCTGTGCTTTGTCGCCGTGAGCGATGGAACGGCGTTTGATGCCATCCAGGCGGTTTGCCGCGGCAACCTCGCGAACTTCGCGGAGATCCAGAAGCTGAACACGGGGTGCGCGGTGGAGATCACCGGGCAGCTGGTGGCGAGCCAGGGGAAGGGGCAGTCGGTCGAGGTGCTGGTGGACGGCGCTTCGGGCGGCTCGGTAACGGTGACGGGCTGGGTGGAGAACCCGGACACGTACCCGGTGAGCAACAAGCGGCACACGTTCGAGTACCTGCGCGAGTTGGCGCACCTGCGGGTGAGGACGAACACGTTCGGCGCGGTGGCGCGGATGCGGCACTGCCTGTCGATGGCGATCCATCGGTTCTTCCATGAGGGCGGGTTTTACTGGGTGCACACGCCGATCATCACGGGGAGCGACTGCGAGGGCGCGGGGCAGATGTTCCGCGTGAGCACGCTGGACCAGATGAACCTGCCGCGGACGCCGGAAGGGGGCGTGGACTATGCGCAGGACTTCTTCGGCAAGGAGACGCACCTGACGGTGTCGGGGCAGTTGAACGTGGAGACGTACTGCTGCGCGTTGAGCAACGTGTACACGTTCGGGCCGACGTTCCGTGCGGAGAACAGCAACACGACGCGGCACTTGGCCGAGTTTTGGATGGTGGAGCCGGAGATGGCGTTCTGCGATCTGCAGCGTGACAGCGAGATCGCGGAGGCGTTGTTGAAGTACTGCATCAACGCCGCGCTGACGGAGCGTGCCGACGACATGAAGTTCTTCGAGGAGCGGATCGAGCCGGGGATCACGGCGCGGCTGAAGCACGTGCTGGAGACGCCGTTTGTGCGGCTGCCGTACACGAAGGCGATCGAGATTCTCACGCAGGCGCAGGCCTCGGGGAAGAAGTTCGAGTACCTGGTGAAGTGGGGGACGGATCTGCAGACCGAGCACGAGCGCTTCCTGACGGAGGAGCACTTCAAGAAGCCGGTGATCCTGATGAACTACCCGAAGCAGATCAAGGCCTTCTACATGAGGCTGAACGAGCCGGGGACGGACGGCGCGCCGGGCGACACGGTTGCCGCGATGGACGTGCTGGTGCCGAAGATCGGCGAGATCATCGGTGGCAGCCAGCGTGAGGAGCGGCTGGAGAAGCTGGACGAGCGGATCGCGGAGTTCAAGCTGCCGGCGAAGGAGTACTGGTGGTACCGCGATCTGCGGCGGTACGGCACGGTGCCTCACGCGGGCTTCGGCCTGGGGTTCGAGCGGCTCATGCTGTTTGTCACGGGCATGCAGAACATCCGCGACGTGATCCCGTTCCCGCGTGCGCCCAAGCAGTCGGACTTCTGATTCAGACCGCGCGGCACTCGATAAACGTGCACTCCCGGAGTGTCGCCGAGACCGCGCGGGCACGCGGCGCGAGCGCGAAGAGTTCGGCGTTCAGCGCGGGGACGTACAGGCAGCTGCCGCTCCCGGTGATGTGCACACGCCGGCTCAGGGCTCGCTCCAGTTCGGATGCGATCTGCGCCAGCGCGGGCGCGACGTGCGTCGCGGCGGGGGCGAGGTCGTTGAACGGCGACATGGCGAAGGGTCCCATGCGGCGGGCGGTGTCGTGCGTTGCGTGGGCGAGGGCCGCGCGGGTCGCGAAGTCGCCAGCGGGCGCGGGCAGCGAGTCGAACGCCCGGTAGACGGCCTGCGTGTTGCACCCGAAGGTGGGCACCACGAGGAGCGCGGCGAGGGGCACGTGTTCGACCCGGGTGATGCGTTCCCCGAAGCCCTCGACGATCGCGGGGCGGGGTGTGGTGCCGTGGGTGTCGCAGAAGAACGCGACGTCGGAGCCGAGGGACATCGCGATGTCGACGAGCTGGGCCGGGTCCATGTCGGGGGCGAAGAGGGTGCGCAGGGCGCGGAGGACTGCGGCGGCATCGCTTGAACCGCCGCCGAGGCCGGAGCCGACGGGGATGCGTTTGAGGACCTCGATTCGTGCGGGGCAGGTGCGGCCGAGGGCGGCCTCGAAGGCGAGGTGGGCGCGGAAGGCGAGGTCCTTGTGGATGGGCCAGTCGATAGGGGAGGGGCGGGGGGCGTCGGGGGTCCAGTAGAGGGCGAAGTCGGTGCCGGAGGTGGCCGGGGTGACGAAGACGTCATCGGCGAGGGAGAGGGGGACGAACCAGGAGGCGATGGGGTGGTAGCCCTTGGGGGGAGCTGGGGGTGCGACGGCGAGGGCGAGGTTGAGTTTGGCGTGTGCGTGCACGAGCATTGTGCGGTGAGCGTACGCTGTGAGCATGAGCGCTTCACATGCGACGGTCAGGGACTTGGTGGACGTGATGGGCCGGATTGCGCCCCTGGAGTTTGCGGAGTCCTGGGACCGCGTCGGTCTGCAGGTGGGGGATCCGGGCAAGCCGTTGAGGGGGCCGGTGCTGCTGACGATTGACCTGACTCCGGCGGTGCTGGAGGAGGCGATCGGGCATGGCGCGGGGGCGATCGTGGCGTATCACCCGCCGATCTGGGAGCCGCTGAAGCGGTTGACGGCGGGGTGCGTGTCGGAGCGGATCATTCTGAGGGCGATCGAGTCGGGGATGGCGATCTATGCGCCGCATACGGCGTTGGACGCGGTGCCGGGGGGCGTTGCAGACTGGCTGTGCCAGGGGCTGGCGGAGCCGGGGACGACGGGGGCGGATGTGCGGATGACGGGCGATTGCCGCGCGTTGACGCCGCTGGCGCGGAAGCGGCCGACGGAGGAAGTGAAGATCGTGACGTTTGTGCCGCACGCGGAGGCGGATCGGGTGCGGGAGGCGTTGGCGACGGCGGGGGCGGGGATCATCGGGAAGTACCACGTGTGCTCGTTCGAGCAGTCGGGGCACGGGACGTTCTTCGGGAGCGAGGGGGCGAAGCCGGCGGTGGGGACGGCGGGGGTGCTGCAGCGGGTGGCGGAGATCAGGCTCGAGATGGTGTGCTCGAAGGCGGCGCTGCCGCTGGCGATTGAGACGCTGCGCGGGTTCCATCCGTATGAGGAGCCGGCGATCGACGTGTACGAGTTGCTGCCGCGGCCGGATCGGTACGTGGGCCCGGGGCGGCGGTTGGTGCTGGATCACCCGGCGACGGTTCGGCAGTTGGCGGAGCGGCTGAAGAAGTTCCTGGGGATCGGTGATGTGCGGATCGCGCTGCCGGGGGAGGATCGGCCGGTGAGCAAGATCGGGGCGTGCCCGGGTTCGGGCGGATCGCTCGCGGGGCTTGCGCGCCAGGAGCAGTGCGAGGTGTACGTGACGGGCGAGATGAATCACCACGAGGTGAAGGCGATGGTGCTGTCGGGGATGGCGGTCATTCTCGCGGGGCACACGAACACGGAGCGTGGGTACCTGCCGTTCCTGCGTCAGCGGATGCTGCGCGAGGGGTTCGCGGTGCCGGTGGTGGTGGCGGCGAGCGATCGTGATCCGTTGATCACGGTGTAAGGAAGGTCGGGAGCGATGCTGGCGATACTGACGGCGATGCCTCAGGAGATGGAGTTTCTCTGCGGACTCGTGGAGAGCCGCACCACGTGGACCATCGCGGGGCGCGAGGTGACGCGGGGGACGCTGTGGGGGCAGGAAGTGATGCTCGCGTTTTCGCGGTGGGGGAAGGTTGCCGCGGCGGCGACGACGGCGGCGGTGCTGACTGCGGAGCGGCCGACGCGGGTGCTGTTCTGCGGGATCGCGGGGTCGTTGCGTGATGATCTGAAGGTGGGGGACATGGTGATCGCGCGGCGGCTGTACCAGCACGACCTGGACGCGTCGCCGTTCTTTCCGCCGACGCACGTGCCGCTGCTGAATCTTGCGGCGCTGCCGGCGGACGACGCGATGTCGAAGGAGCTGAACGCGGCGGCTGGGGTTTTCTTCGCGGAGGACTTCGAGACGGCGGTGGGGTCTCACGCGGCGCGATTGGGGGAAGGTCGGCGCAGCGTGATCGCGGACATCGCGACGGGTGATGTGATCGTGGCGAGCAAGGAAGCGCGGGCGCGGGTGCGGCGCATCGTGCCGACGGCGGCGTGCGTGGAGATGGAGGGCGCGGCGGTCGCGCAGGTGTGCCACGAGTTCGGCGTGCCGTTCGCGTGCATGCGGGTGATCTCGGACGCGGCCGATGAGACCGTGCACCAGGAAGACGTGATGATGATGGCGTCGCTGGCGGGGAAGTACACGGCGGGCGTGCTGCGGCGCTGGCTGGTGGGGTGAACTCGTGGGGGCGTGTTGCGCGGGTGTTACGGGCGCGGCGCGGGGTGGAACGTAATCTCCTTGTGTCACAAGGAGTCTCGCCATGAAACTGATGTCGATCGTTCCGGCCGTGTCGCTTGCGCTGATGACGTCGCTGGCCTGCGGGCAGGCCGTTGAGGTGAAGGGGGTGGTGGACGCGGTGACGGTATACCGCGGGCAGGCGCTGGTGACGCGCGAGGTGCCGATCGTGGCCCGCGAGGGGACCTTCGAGATCGTCGTGACGGATCTGCCGGCGCGGGTGATCCCGTCGAGCCTTCACGCGGATTCGCCGGATGGGGTTCAGGTGCGGAGCGTGCGGTACCGGACGAGGCCGATCGCCCACGACGTCCGCGAGGACGTGCGGAAGCTCGACGACGCGATCGCGGCGGCGGCGGACCGACTGGTGGCGCTCGCGAGGCGGGGCGAGGTGATCACGGAGAACAAGGCGTACCTCACGAGCCTGACGGCGTTTGTCGCGCCGACGGCGCAGACGGAGCTGACGCGGGGCGTGCTGAACGCGCAGACCCTCGAGCAACTGAGCACGTACATCACGGGCGAGCGGGAGAAGCTCTCCACGCAGGAGTTGGAGCGGGCGCGTGAGGCGCAGAAGGTGGAGGCGGAGATCGCGAAGCTCAACGCGGAGAAGGCGACGATCACCAATGGCTCGCAGAAGGTGCTGCAGGAGGCGGTTCTGATCGTGTCGGGCGCGGAGAAGGGTGGCGAGGTGAAGCTGCACTACCTCGTGGACGGCGCGACGTGGGAGCCGTCGTACACCGCGCGTGCGGACCGCGGGGAGATGACGCTCGAGTACTACGCGGCCATCGAGCAGATGAGCGGCGAGGACTGGGGTGACGTGCAGATGACGCTCTCGACAGCAACGCCGACGCTGATGGCCTCTGCGCCGAAGCTGACGGCGATGAAGGTGTCGCTCTCGCAGCAGGCGGCCGAGGCGGCGATGATGCAGGCGCAGTCGGGGTACTTCGGGGCCAAGGCGGAACTCGCGCGTCGGCAGGACGAGGTGAACAGCAGGCGGAATCTCGCGCTGGCCGCGGCACCGGCGGGCGACGTCGCGGGTGGGATGACGGTGCACATGATCAGGAGCGAGACGGACGCGAAGCTGAACGAGTCTGCGCTCTCGATGCAGGTTCTCGATCTTGTCGCGGGCGCGCGGGATGATCGGAGCGGAGGGGCGCGCGGGGGCGAGGCGAAGGACGCGCGTCGGGAGGGGTTGAGCATCACGTACGCGCTGCGGGATCGGACGCAGTTGCCCAGCCGCGCGGATCGGCAGTTGGTACAGATCGCGGCGATGCCGATGAAGGCGACGTTCGCAAAGGTAGCGACGCCGGTGCTGACGTCGTTTGTGTACGACGAGGCGAAGATGACCAACGACAGCCAGTTGGTGCTGCTGGCGGGGCCGCTGACGGCGTACAACGCGGGCGCGTTCGTGGGGTCGTCGGACTTGCCGACGGTGCTCGTGGGCGAGAGCTTCGTGGTGGGGCTGGGGATCGATTCATCGCTGCGGGCGACGCGGGAGCTGGTGTCGCGGACGGAGGAGATCCAGGGTGGCAACCGGGTGGTGGCGATCACGTACAGGCTGGGCATCGAGAACTTCGCGGCGGGGCCGGCGATGGTGCGGGTGTTCGATCGCTTGCCGATGAGCGCGGACGATCAGGTGCGGGTGACGCTGGCGAGCGGGCCGGATCTGAGCGCGGACGCGGAGTACGTGAAGACGCAGCGGAAGGAGAACATCCTGCGGTACGACGTGCAAGTAGCGCCCGCGAGCTCGGGATCGACGGCGGCGGAGGTGCTGTACACCTTCCGGATGGAGTACGACAAGCAGATGAACCTGGTGGGGATGTAGCTCTTCCTCCGCGACGGGCTGCGCGGTAGGATGAGGGCATGGGACGATCGATCGATCTGGCGCGGCGGGAGTTGCTGGTTGGGGCACTGGGTGCCGCGGCGGCGGCGTTTGTCGTGTTTGGCCCGCGGGGGAAGCGCGAGGTGCCGGCGGGCCGGATCGTCGTGGACTACTGGGAGAAGTGGACGCAGCACGAAGGGCGTGCGATGCAGGATGTGGTGGACGCGTTCAATGCGTCCCAGGACCGCGTGTTCGTGCGGTATCTGGTGACGGCGGGGGTTGATCAGAAGGCGCGGATCGCGATCGCGGGCGGGTTGCCGCCGGACATCGTGGGGATGTGGAACTACAACGTGCCGGAGTTCGCGGAGACGGGGGCCGTGTACGCGTTCGACGAGTTGGCGGGCGGGGAGCGGATCCGGCTGGAGGATTATGCCGCGGCGATGCGGGGGATTCTGACGCACAAGGACGCGAAGGGCGTGGAGCGGATGTGGGCGGTGCCGAACACGGGCGGCACGATCGCGATGTACTACAACCGCGCGGCGTTCCGCGAGGTGGGGCTGGATCCGGATCGCCCGCCGCGGACGATCGGGGAGATGGACGAGTACGCGAAGAAGCTGGACGTGATTGACTCGGATGGGACGATCCGGCGGGTGGGGTTCATGCACACGGAGCCGGGGTGGTGGAGCTTTATCTGGGGGCCGCAGTTTGGCGGGCGGCTGTACGACGCGGCGAGCAACACGTCGCTCGCGGATAGTGCGGAGAACGTGCGGGGCGCGGAGTGGGTGCAGACGTACGCGAAGCGGCTGGGGGTGAAGGCGGCGATGAGCTTCAAGAGCGGGTTCGCGACGGAGTATTCCTCGCCGCTGAATGCGCTGTTGGCGGGGAAGGCGGCGATGGTGGTGCAGGGGCCGTGGCTGGCGAACGTGATCAACCAGTTCAAGCCGGATCTGGATTACGGCGTGGCGCCGATCCCGGTGGCGGAGGGGCTTTATCGCGATGGCGAGCCGATCGGGCTGGTCGAGAGCGACGTGCTGATGATCCCGCGGAACGCGCCGAACAAGGACGCGGCGATGGAGTTCGTGGCGTACACGCAGCGGCCGGAGATCGTGGAGCGGCTGAGCACGGCGCACTTCAAGAACACGACGCTGGCGCGCGCGAGCGAGGCGTTCGTCAAGAACCACCCGAACCGCGGGATCGCGGTGTTCAACGCGATCGCGAACAGCCCGCGCGGGTACCTTGCGGCGCGGACGCGGGTGTGGCCGGAGTTCAAGGACCTGTTGGATGCGGCGCAGCAGCAGATCTGGAGCTGCGAGGCGACACCGGCGGAGATCCTGGGGCGCGTGCGGGAGCGGAGCCAGTCGGCGATGACGCTGGCGGCCGAGCGGAGTGCGCGGCGGCGGGGGTAGCTCGGCCCTTCAAGGCCAAGCGTTCGCGTGGCTTTCAGCCCCGAGGGTGTGTGCGCGTGGTGCGAGGTTCACGGGGCGGTGTTCCTTAACGCCACACGGACTCGACGAAACTCGACACTTCGTCGAGGAGCTTCTTGTTGTGCCAATGGTGGCGTTCGAGAGCGATGTTGATCGCGGCGACGACCTCGGCGTTGGCGTGGTCTTCGGGGGGGAGCAGGTTGTGCTGCATCATCCAGAAGCTGACAGCGCACCAGGGCCAGAGGGGCGAGTCGTCGGAGATGTGGCACGCGGGTGGCGGGAAGCCACCGGGCCCGCGGGTGCCGTTGATGTACTGGTGAACGTGTTGGCGGGAGCGTCCGGTGCGGCGGGCGATTTCGGAGGCTGTGACGAGGTTGCACTCGTCGACCTGGACGACCTGCACGGGTAGGCGCGAGCGCTGGACGTCGCGGATGGCGGAGAGGATGGCGTCCTTCAGCGAGGGGGCCGTTCGGCTGAACTCGAGGTAGAGCACGCCGCGCTGGATGCTCGGCGTGGCGTCGTCGCAGCCGGCCTCAAAGAGCGCGTTCATCGCGGCGTCGGTGAGCTCAGGTACGCCCGTCGCGACAAGGGCGAAGTCGTACTCGCGCTCGGGTTGTTGGTTGTCGGTGGGCATGGGTGCTATTCCGGCTGGTTGCGATCTGGATTTGACGCCGTCGCGCCGTGCGGGCAGCGGTCTATGGCGCGCTTGATGTGGCGTGCGTGGTTGCCGGCGTTCTTTGGTGTTGAATACACGCCCACCTGACAGCCGTCGCGGGAGGCCTCGGTGCAGTAGAGGCGGCACCAGTTATGGCCGGTCCCCATCATCACCCTCCAGCCGAGCTCCTCGGCGTAGCGCACGGCGGCTTCCACCTCGGAAGACGTGTGCCTTGGTCTGTTCGACATACCGTACCCCTCCGTTGACATCTGTCAAGCAGAATTGCCTGCGTGGCCACAGAATACCAAACAAAATGGTTATGTGCACCGGTCGTATGCCGATTGTGACGGGGTGTCGCTGATTGGGGTTGCGGGTTACGGTGCCCGCTTGGAAGCGGGGGTAGCTCGGCCCTTCAAGGCCAAGCGTTCGCGTGGCTTTCAGCCCCGAGGGTGTGTGCGCGTGGTGCGAGGTTCACGGGGCGGGACGCCCCGTGAACGCCTTGGCTTGAAAGCCGAAGCTACGACAAGGCTGCGACACTCAGCAGCCGTTGTCCCACGCGCCGAAGAAGGCGATGATGTCGTCGCCGTCGGTGCCGCCGTCACCGTTGTAGTCCGCGTTGCTCACGTCCCAGTCGATGAAGTACGCGATCACGTCGTCGCTGTCGACGCCGCCGTCGTAGTTCCAGTCCGAGGGGCAGAACGCGTTGGGCTCGTAGAACACAGTGACCGAACCGTTCCACGTGCTCTCGGTGCCGCTGGCGGCGTCATCGAAACCCTCGAAGAGCTCCAGGGTGAGCAGGCCGTCGCGGAGTTCGAGGCCGTTCGCGAGCTCGGTGAAGAGGATGCGGCCCGTGCGGGGCCCGCCGATGATGGAAAGGGGCGTGGTCTGGCTCGCGGCGGTCGAACCGGCGAAGAAGTCGCAGGCGAAGGGGCGGATGTCGAGCGCGCGGGTGAGGTCTGTGGCGGTGAGCGCGACCGTTGCTTCGCTCGCGTGGCTGAAGCCGCTGGTGGTCGCGGTCAGGTTCCACGACACGGCGGTGACGCGGGCGCCCGGTGCCGCGAGGAGGGTGAGGGTGGTGTTGCCGGGGTCGCCGGGGCCGGATGCGCTCTGGCCGTTGGTGATCTCAAAGACGACGGACTGGGCGTGGGCCGCCGAGGCGAACAGGGACGCGAGGAGCGTGGTGAGCAGTGGGGTGTTGATGCGCGTGTTCATGTGTGGGTGCTCCTTGGTGATCACGGGTCGACCCGGAAGTTGCGCATCATGCCCATGTCCTCGTGCTCGAGGATGTGGCAGTGGGTGAGGAAGAGGCCGGGGTGTTTGTCGCGCTTCACGAGCACACGGACGGTCTCGCCGGGCATGATGAGGAAGGTGTCCTTCCAGCAGCCATCCGCGAAGAGGCCGTCGCGGACGGTGTTGTAGTTGGTTTGTCCGGTCGCGTTGATGGAGCGCGAGATGATCTGGAAAGCAGGGCCGTGCATGTGCATCGGGTGCGGCATCAGCGGCGTGCCGGAGATGTTGGTGAACTCCATCAGGTAGAGGTCACCGAGTCGGAAGATCTCGTCGGGCTGGACGTTCTCCATCTCGAACGTGCGGCCGTTCATGAGGAACATGCCGAGGCCATAGCCGATGTTGACGGGACGCGGGGAGTTGGCGTTCACCGCGTCGTTGATGTTGTACGGCGTGAAGGGGGCAAGGGTGGTCGGGAGGGTGATGGGGTAGTCGAAGGCGTGGGCGATGTTGAGCGTGAGGATGTCGAAGGGTGCGCCATGGGGGTAGATAGAGCTGCCGGGCGGGCCGCTGGTGGACCAGGCGAGGCTGCGGAGTTTGAGTGACGACCCGACGTTCTTGCCGCGGAGATCGACCCAGAGGTCGACGCGTTCACCGGGGGAGAGCATGATGTAGGGTTTGGTGACGGGGGCGGGGAGCAGGCCGCCGTCGGTGGCGATGGCGGTGATGGGGGTGCCGTCGTCGAAGGCGAGCTTGCAGGTGCGGGCGTTGCATCCGTTGAGGAGGCGGAAGCGGTAGACGCAGTTGGCGACGTTCCACGCCGCGTTGGGCTGGCCGTTGACGAAGATGGTGTTCCCGAGGAACCCGGAGTTGGACATCGGGGAGTAGGCGAACTGGTTGTTGGCGTCGAAGGTGCGGTCCTGGATGATGAGGGGCTTGTCGTAGATGCCGCGGGGGAGGTTGAGTGCGTCTTCGATGCAATCCTCGACGATGAACAGACCGGCGAGGCCTTTCATGACCTGAAAGCCGGTGCGCATGTCGGGGTGAGGGTGGAACCAGTTGGTGCCGGCGCGGTTGAGGACGTCGAACTCGTAGAGGAAGGACTCTCCGGGGGCAAAGATGTCGCGCGGGTGGCCGTCCATCGCGGCGGGGATGTCCAGGCCGTGCCAGTGGATGACGGAGCCTTCGGGGAGCTCGTTGCGGACGTTGATGCGGACGCGCTGGCCTTGCTTCACCCGGATGATCGGGCCGAGGTAGTTGTTGGGAAGGTCGGTGAGCGCCGAGACGGGGCCCTTGAGAAGCGTGGGTTCGAAACGCCAGATGGTCGTGGGTGCCCCAGCCTGATACTGCACGGATGCGACCCGCATCGGCATGTCGATCTCGACGGTCGGCAGCAGGGAGGGACGGGTAGGGGGGTCGGCAAAGAGTGCGCGCGGGAACGATGCGAGGCCCGCCGCGGCAGCGGTGCCGGCGGCGAGGCGAAGGAACTCCCTGCGGTCGAAACCGGGGAGGGACGGATCAGATTGGAACGCCATACCAGTCTCCGCGGCGGGTGCCGTGCTCGCTCAGATCATAAATCATGGAATGGATACGTATGGGGAGGGGCGGTGGATTCTGGTGGTAGTGGGGGGTTCTCAGACTGGTGAGAGGGACTGGGCACTAGGCACTGGGCACGAGGGGGGAGCATGAAGTGCGGAGATTGTTTGGGTTGGGGAGGTGGCAAGGTGCGTTGATTGGTGTTTGTGTGGGTATTGTGGAGAGGCGCGGGACTTCATTGAGGGAGGGGGTGCGCCTACTGTTGGCTCCCTATGGCGAAGACACGCGAGATCAAGAAGCGCATCAAGGCGGTCGGCAACATCCGTCGTATCACCAAGACGATGCAGATGATTGCGACCAGCAAGTTTGCCCGCGCCCAGCAGGCGGCGACAGCGGGCAAGCCCTACAGCGAAACGCTGTTCGAGCTGGTGATGCAGCTCTCGGCGACGCTTGGAGACGACGCGAGCCATCCCTTGCTCCAGTCGGCCGCCGGCGGGAAGGACCTGACCCTGGTCCTCACGTCCGACCGCGGGCTGTGCGGGCCGTACAACGGCGGTGTGCTCCGCCAGGCCATGGGCCTGTTCCGCGGCACGGCGTCCGCGAAGGAAGGCGAGATCGAGCTGGTGGGCAAGAAGGGGCTGTCGTTCCTGAAGTTCAGCGGCATCTCGGTCTCCAAGCACCACACGCAGTTCGGCGACAAGCCCAGCTACGACGCGGTCCGTGAGCTGGCCGAAGAGTTCATGCGGCGGTTCCTGGCGGGCGAGGTCTCGACGGTGCGTGTGGTGTACATGAAGTACATCTCGGCGTCGCGCCAGTCCCCGACCGTGATGCAGCTCCTGCCCTTCAAGGCGGAGTCCAAGGCGAAGGCGGCGGAAGCCAAGACCGGGCCGGCGTCGATCTACGAGTTCACGCCCTCCGCGCACGATCTCCTTGACGATCTCTTGCCGGCGGCGGTGAAGGCCCAGCTCTTCCAGGCGTTCAACGACGCGGTGGTGAGCGAGCACGTGGCCCGCATGGTCGCGATGAAGGCTGCGACGGACAACGCGGGCAAGATGGGCAAGCTGTACACGCGCAAGTTCAACCGCGCGCGGCAGGCGCAGATCACGACCGAGCTGACCGAGATCATCTCGGGCGCGGCGGCGTTGGCGTAAGCACGAGGTCGGGTCGTCGTTGTGCCGGGCGTATGCGCCCGGAGTTGTGCCATGACCCGAGCGAACCATTGATGCGAGAAAAGAACCACCCCGCACGAGGCGGGGTGGTCCATATGCGATCGTCAGTTACGGCAGAGATTACTGAGGAACGACCGGGGTGGTCTCGGTCGTCGTGCCATCCTGCGAGGCGTCGGTCGTGGTGGTGGTGGTCGTGGTGCCGTTGAAGTTCGTCGTCGTGCCGTTGGTCGTGGCCGTGGTGCCGTTGGACTTGGTCGTGGTGTTCTTGTTGATGTTGTGGTTGTTCAGAAGGGCCTTGCTCAGGCGGTTGTTGCCGGCGGGGGTGATCTGGTTGGTGCGGTTGTACGTCACTTCGAGGGTCTTGAACTCGGAGCCGTTGGTGCCGACGGCGTAGGTCTCAAAGACGACCGTGTCCTTGGCGGGGAAGCGGGTCACGGTCTTGGTGTTCTGGGTGGTCCCGTTCTCATCGGTGAAGGTCAGGTTCCAGACGATGGAGCCGTCGGACTGCCGCTCGCCGGTGGACATCTGCATGCCGGTGGAGCAGCTGTCGATCCAGAAGGACTCGAAGCGGCCGTTGGTGTTGTTGAAGCCGAAGAAGCCGGTGCCCTTGAACGGAGAGCCGCCCATCGTGCAGTCAAAGTCCTGCTGGACGAAGCGGCCGCCGAGCGTTGCCGTCATCTTGGTGATGCCCTTGGCGGTCTGGGGCTCGGTGTCGGGGGTGGTCCAGAGCTTGGTCGTGGTCTGCCAGTGGCCGATCATCGAGGTGATCAGCGACGAGTGGTTCTTGGTCGGCAGAGAGAGATCGTTCGTGGTGCCACCGGTCGTGGTACCCCCCGTGGTGCCACCCGTAGTGGTGTTCTCGGTGTTACCGGTGGTTTCGGTCCCGGTGGTGACGGTGGTGTTCTGAGCCGCGGCAGCGCCGGCGAACGTGGCGAGAACAGCGGCGGCGAGCGTGATCGTTCCGGTCTTCATCTGAGAAACTCCCTTTGAGTCATGCTTCCGAATGTGCGTCGCTCACGCCGCGGACAGGTGGGCGCGATACACGCAGAGGGCTCATCGACGAGCCGGGGGAGTGACTGAAGGGAGAAGGGGGCGATGAGGGGAAGAAAGGGGAGTCCGGCGGGGGTTATCGCCGGCGGCGGGAGGCGAAGAGGGAGGCGACGGCGAGGAGTGGGAGGGAGGCGGGGGCGGGGACCTGCGTGCAGGTGGCGTCGATCCAGGCGGCGAGGTCGTGGGTGATGGCGATGCCGCCGCCGGGGATGTGATCGCCAGAGCCGAGCCAGCCGTGCTCGCGGGAGAAGTCGCCGTAGGTGTGAACCGCGGCGATCCCCTGGGAGAAGACGTGGGCGATGGAGCCGTCGTCAAGGGTGACGGGGGAAGGGGCGGAGACGAGGTAGGGCGCGCCGGAGTCGCCGTTGAATGAACTGCCCTCGCCGGGGACGGAAGCAATGGACCCGGGCTGGTTGAAGTCCCACTCGAGGGCGGTGTAGGAGTAGGAGAGGAAGGGGATGGAGAAGAGGCGGGTGCGCTCGATGGTGTTGTTCTGGAAGCCCTGGACCCCGGCGCGATCAACGGTGATCATGCGTTGGGTGGCGGAGTCCAGGACGCCTGTGGCACCGAAGGCGGGTTGAGAGAAGGTGGTGCCGACGCGGGAGGCCGGGTCGGCGGGGGCGAGGGCCAAGGGGGAGATGGAGTCGAAGAAGGAATCGGCGGGGCCGTAGGGGACCCCGATGAGGGCGAGGTCGGCGCCCGTGTGGGAGGCGCTGAACACGAGGGAAGATGCTCCGCCGAGCGAGGTGGCGGGGGGATTGCCGTTGCCGAAACCGATGCGGGTATAGCCGGCCTGCGCGACGTGGTCGGCGGTGAGCACGCAGAGCCACCCGTTGCCGGAGGTGTCGATGAGCTTGTGAACGATCGAACCGGTGGCGGTCGCGGCGAGTTCGGAGTCGTCGGCACGCATCTGCACGACGGAGGGGTTGTTCAGGAGTTGGGTCGAGGGCCCGACGGCGAGGGCCGGCGCGGCGAGGAGGAGCGTGAGGGAACTGATGCGTGGGGAAGGCATGGGCTTTCCTTACTGATACACCGCGAGGGGGAGGGGGCAAGCGGCCCGGAGTCTGTACGCGGGACGCGGGGGGGCGGGTGCCGGTACAGGTGCGCCACGGGTGGGTTATCGCACGTTCGGGGGCTTCCCGGGCGTGGTACTCTGGGGGTATGCAGGGTCCGCCGGGAAACATCGAGGAGCAGGTCACGGGTCTGCTGGAGCAGATGTCCGCCGGACGCGCGAACGCGGCCGGGGAACTGCTGCCCCTGGTGTACGAGGACTTGCGGCGGGTCGCGGCGTCGCTCCTCATGCAGGAGGGCAGGGGGCACACCCTCCAGCCCACCGCGCTCGTTCACGAGGCGTACATGCGCCTCGCGGGGCAGCGGAGCGCGGGCTGGGAGGGGCGGGTGCAGTTCATCTCGGTCGCGGCGGGGGTGATGCGGCGGGTGCTGGTGGATCATGCCCGGGGGAAGAAGGCGGTCAAGCGTGGTGGTGGCGCGGCCCAGGTGAGCGTGGTGGACGCGGTCGAGGCCTTTGACCGCGGGGAGGTGGACCTCGTGGCGCTCGACGAGGCACTGACCGCACTCGCGGCCCTCGATGAGCGCAAAGCGAGGCTGATCGAACTGCGGTTCTTCGGGGGCCTTGAAGTGGAGCACGCGGCCAAGCTGCTCGAGATCCCGTTGCGCACGGCCGAGCGAGACTGGGCCTTTGCGCGGGCGTGGCTTCGCGAGCGGCTGAAGGGGGGGTGAACGGTGGATCGCGAGTTCTTCCAGAAGGTGGAGGAGATCTTTGTCGCGGCGATCGAGTCGCCCGAGAGTGAACGCGCGAGCCTCGTGGAGCGGATGAGCGACGGCGACGCGGCCGTCGCGGAGCAGGTGATGAAGCTGCTGGGGCAGCACGAGCAGTCGGCCGGGTTTCTCGAGCCGCCGCTGAACGCAAAGGAGGCGGGGGCGCCCTCGACCATCGGGCCGTTTCGCATCGTGAAGCTGCTCGGTGCGGGCGGAACGGGGACGGTGTACGAGGCGGAGCAGAGCCAGCCGCAGCGGCGGGTAGCGCTCAAGGTACTGCGGTCGGGCGCGGCGACGCGAGGGGCGATGCGCCGGTTCGAGGCCGAGGCGCACGTGCTCGGCGCGCTCCGGCACTCGGCGATCGCGCAGGTGTACCAAGCGGGGGTACACGAGGCCGACGGCGTCAGCATCCCGTACTTCGCGATGGAGCTGGTGCCCGGTGCAAGGACGGTGAGCGAGCACGCGACGGAGGCGAAGCTCGACCTGGTTGCGCGGCTGCGGCTGTTCCTCGACGTGTGCGCGGGCGTGGCGCACGCGCACCAGCGCGGTGTGATTCACCGAGATTTGAAGCCGGGCAACATCCTGGTGGACGAGGCGGGCGGGGTGAAGGTGATCGACTTCGGGCTCGCACGGGTGCTCGGGGATGAACGTTCGGCGACGCTGAGGACGGACGCGGGGCAGATCATGGGAACGCTCGCCTACATGAGCCCGGAGCACTGCGAGGGGCGGCCGTCGCTGATCGAGACGAGAAGCGATGTGTACTGCCTGGGCGTGGTGCTCTACGAGCTGCTGTGCGGGCGGACGCCGCATGACCTGAGTCGCGAGGGCTTCGCCGAGGCCGCGCGGATCATCAGGGACGTGCCGCCGGAGCGGCCGGGGGCGGTGGTCGCGCAGTTGCGTGGAGACTTGGAGACGGTGATCCTCAAGGCGCTCGAGAAAGACCCGGCGCGCAGGTACCAGTCGGTCGGTGACTTCGCGCGGGACATCGAGCGGTATCTGTCCCGCGAGCCCGTGGAGGCCAGGCCGCCGAGTGTGATGTACCAGATGCGGCTGTTCACCCGGCGAAACCGCGCGCTGGTGACGGGAGGCGCGGTCGCGGTTGCGGCGCTGGTGGTGGCGACGGGCGTGAGCGCGGTGTTCGCGGTGCGCGCGGGGCAGGAGGCGACCAAGGCGCAGGACGCCAAGCAGCGGGCGATGGACGAATCCGCACGACGCGCGAAGGCCGCGGCGTTCATGCTGGGCGCGTTGTCGTCGGTGAACCCGTTCCTGCCGGAGGATCTGACGGAGGCGATCAGGTCAAACGACGTGGACCCGTGGGCCGAGTGGTCGCAGAGCCCATGGCCCTTCGCGGGGTTTGACGGGAACGCGGCGACGGCACGGGACGTGCTGATCCGCGCCGCGGAGCGGATGGACGAGGCGTTCGCGGACGACGCGCTGATCCGCGCGGAGTTGAGCGAGTTCATCGGCTGGACGCTCGTGCGGATCGAGGAGTACGACGAAGCGCGGCCGCTGATGGAGTTCGCGGCGCAGACGCGGCTGGAGCTGCTGGGCCCGGACCACGCCGACACGATCCGCGCGTGTCTTCGGCTCGCGGAGTTCTGCGATTACGCGGGGCCCGCCCCGGAGTCCACGAAGTTCTACAAGCTGGCGATGGAATCGTGCGATCGCAACTACGGGATGTTTGATCCGCGGACGCTGCGGGCGCAGCGCATGCTCGCCAACAACCTCTGCACGATCCGGGGCGATGCAGGGCTCGCGACCAACGTGCTGGAGGAGCGGCTCGCGCTCGCGGAGGAAGCGGGGATGGCGGATGATCCGGTGCTGCTGGTGCATCGCGCGTACACGGGGATGCTGCTCGCGCTCACGGGCCGGATCGAAGCCGGGGAGGCGCACCTGAACAGAGCGGTGGAGAAGGCGCGGGCGGTGATCCCGGCGGGGGACATCCGGCTCGCGACGATCGAGGAGTTCTTCGGGCGTGCGCTCGAGCACTCGAACCCGCCGCGACGGGACGTGGAGGAAGCGTTGTCAAGGGTCGTTGCGGTCTACACGCGGTACTTCGGGCCGGTGACGATGCAGACGCTCAACGCGCGCCGGGGTCAGGCGTCGGTGCTGGATCGGCTGGGCGAGCGTGACGAGGCCCGCCGGGTGTACACCGAGGTGTTGGCGGGGTTCGAGAAGCTGCAGGGGAAGTGGAGCGGCGAGGCAACCGACATCCGCATGAAACTCGCGGCCCTCGAACTCGCGGCCCACGACGTGACCGCCGCGGGCACGCACACGATGCTGGGGATCAACGGATCGTGGGCGTCGGGGGATCGTCGCGGGGACGGCGTGCTGGGGTACGGCTACGTCTACGCCGACGCGGTGTTCCGCGACTTGGGCGACGTGGAAGCGCAGCTGGCGTTGACAAACGAACGTGTCGAGCTGCTGCGTCGGCGGGGCCAGGCGAACGAGATCCCGCAACTGGCGGAGGCGATGATGACCCGGGCGACCCAGTTGCAACTGCTCAAGCGGGGGGACGACGCCCGGATCGCGGTCGCGGCGGCCCGCGCGTATGTTGACCTGAACGCCCGTTGGCTGTCCGACCGACACCGGGAAGCGGCCGAGAACCTTTCGAAAGCTGCCGACCGGCCCGGTTCCGCGGGTGAAAGGCGGTAACCGGTGGGGTGTTCGCGGGAACAAACCGGTGTGACGGGTGCATGGCCCATGTTCGGCTCGTGGTTTGCGGTGCTCGGGGCACTGATGGCCGATGCTGCGCCCTACCCGGTCCCCGCCGAGACCGATCGTGCCGACCTCGACCGCGCCCTCCAGGGCGACGGCGATGCCTTCGCGCGCATCGTGGCGCGGCATCAGCAGCGGGTGGCGGCGCACGTCTGGCCGCTCCTGCGGGGCGCGGGCGTGGTAGAGGAGGTCGTGCACGACACCTTCGTCGAGGCCTACCTGTCCCTCGCGTCGTTCCGGGGTGGGGCCGCGCTCTCCACGTGGTTGTGCGGGATCGCGACGCGCGTGTGCTACCGGCGGATGCGTGACCGCGACCGTCGCGGCCGCCGCGACGCAGCGTTCGCGCGCGAGCAGCAGCGTGCGATCGCGGAGTCGGGCGAGACGGATGAACGAGCGACAAAGCTGTGGGCACTGGTCGACACAATGCCCGCGAAGGACCGGCTCGTGCTCGTGCTGGCCTACGCGCACGGGCTCAGCATCGGCGAGATCGCGACCCTGAGCGGGACCAACGCGCTGGCCGCGAAGCTGCGGCTGCACCGCGCCCGCAACAGGCTTCGAGAGTTGATGGAGAAGGAGCCCACGTCATGAGCAACCCGCGAAACGAGTTCGAACTTCCGAGCGCGGGCAGTGCGCCCGTGGTGGATGTTCGAGCAAGCGTGCTCGCCGAGCTTCGCGCGCGCCGCTCGCCCGCTGCACGTCGCGCAGAGGCCGCGGTGTGGGTTGGCCTCATCGCCGCGGCCGCCGTGCTGGCGTTTCTCGCGTACGACGCGGTCTCGGATCCCTTCGGCCCCGTCATGGCCTCGGTAAGCGGGGAGGGCGTATGAGCACCGCCGCCGCCAAGATGACCCCGCCGCCCGCGCGCCGGTCGTCGTTTATGAAGTACCTCGGGGTCCTGGTGCTCGGCGTGGTGCTGGGATCTTCAGTAACCGTGGTCGTCGGGATCGGGCTCGTGAAGCACTGGGTCCGCACACAGGCCGATTGGCCCGAGCGGGCCACCTCGCGCACCGCCCGCGTGCTCTCCCTGGATCGCGAGCAGCGAGCCCGCGTCGCGGGCATCTTCCAGCGCCGTTTCGAAGCCATCAACGCCATCCGACGCGAGAACTACCCGCGCCTCGCGGCCGAGCTGGACCTGATGGAGTCGGAGATCGCCGAGTCACTGCCGGCCGAGAAGGCCCAGCGTTGGCGCGGGTTCTTCGCGCGGATGCGTTCGAACTTCCTCGTCGTGCCGCCGGCGTCGGAATCACCTTCCCCGTAACTGTGCCGCGGGGCGCGGGCACAGACTCGTGCTCCGATCGCGCGTGGGCGACACCGGGGCAACGGAGGATCGGATCATGAAACGCGGTCGCAAGGCGCTGGTGCTCGGAATCGTCGGTCTCTCACTCGCTGGATTGTGCGCCGTCGGCGCTGGTCGCGCGATGAGCGAGCAGGCCGAGGGCCGTCGCGCCGCGATGTTCCTCGGTGAGTTGTACGTCGAGGGCGAGGGCCTCCTCCCCGCCGACGCCCGCCACCAGGCCCGCGAGATGTTCGACCAACTCGGCGCGATGATCGGCGAGCGCGCGATGGAGCGCGCGGATACGAACGGCGACTGTGCGCTCGACGAAGCCGAACGCACCGCGGCGAAGGCGAAGCTCCGCGAGGCAGCTGGTCGCATCAAGGCCGCCGCGCTCGTTCGCTTCGACACCGACCTCGACGGCACCATCGCGCCAGCGGAACGTGAGGCCATCCGCGAGGGCGTCCGTGGTCGCGTCGCCGCGATGCGGACCGCGGCAGACACCGACGGCGACGGGCGGTTGAGCGACGACGAGATCAAGGCCGCCGCCAGCGCGGGTCTGGGCGACGGCGAACGGCTCAAGCGCCTCGGCGCGGCGGGCATCGCTCCGCTGCTCACCGAGGCCGACCGCGCAAAGGCCCGCGTGCTCGCCGGTGAGATCTTCATCACCGTACGGCGGGGCATCATGCAGAACTTCGACGCCGACAAGGACGGCGCTCTGAGCGACACCGAGCGGGCGGCCCTCCGCCAGCGGGCGATGGAGCGGGGCGAAGAGATCAAGGCCGCCGCCCTCGCCGCGGGTGATGCCGACGGCGACGGAACGCTCGCCCGTCAGGAACGCCGCGCCCTCGGCGTGCGGATGGTGACGCGCTGGCTTGGGATCAATCCATAACGAACGGGTGCGAGAGGGCATCGAGCGGCCGCGACGGGGAACCGGCGCGGCCGCTTTGCCATTGAGCCGGCGAGTACGGATCCTGTGAGGGGGCAAGACGCGGGAAGGCGTGCGCGAGGGGGGGCGAACGAGTATCATGCGTGCGTTCGACCTTGCCGCGGCGAGCGGGTAACCTAACGCCCCCCGCGGGAGGGATCTCTGTGCCCACGCGCGGCCGCTGGCGGCCGCGGTTACGAAAGGAACGCCCATGCTCGGATCACACCTCGTTCAGGCTCTGAAACTCGGGATGCTCGCCGCCGTCGCGACGATGGCGATCGGGCTGAGCGGTTGCGAGAAGAAGACCGAGACGCCGGCCGCGGGCACGGGCTCGACGACGGCCCCGAAGGACGGCACCGCGGGTGCGCCTGCCGGCGGTACGGACGCGGCCCCCGCGGGCGGCGCGACAGCGGCGAGCGGCGAGGAGATCGTCATCGGCCACTACGGCTCGCTGACGGGTTCCGAGGCGACTTTCGGGAAGTCGACGGACAACGGGATCAAGCTCGCCGTCCAGGAAGCCAACGCCGCCGGCGGCGTGATGGTGAACGGCAAGAAGCACAAGATCCGGCTGATCTCCGAAGACACCGAAGGCAAGCCCGAGAAGGCCGGTACCGTGGTGACCAAGCTCGTGACCAAGGACGAAGTGACCGCGGTGCTGGGCGAGGTGGCCTCGAGCGTCAGCCTTCAGGGTGCGCCGGTCTGCCAGGCCTACGGCGTTCCGATGATCACCCCCAGCAGCACGAACCCCGACGTGACCAAGGTCGGCGACATGATCTTCCGCGTCTGCTTCATCGACCCCTTCCAGGGCAAGGCCGCAGCGACGTTCGTGTCCAAGGAACTGAAGCTCAAGAAGGTCGCGATCCTCTTCGACCAGGCCTCCGCGTACTCCGTGGGCCTGAAGGACGAGTTCGGCAAGGCGTTCGTCGCCGCGGGCGGCACCATCGTCAGCGAGCAGGCGTACACCAAGGGCGCGGCGGACTTCTCCGCGCAGCTCACGCGGATCCGCGGCGACTCGCCCGAGGCGATCTTCATCCCCGGCTACTACAGCGACGTCGCGAACATCGCGATGCAGGCCCGCAAGCTTGACCTGAAGGTCCCGCTCGTCGGCGGCGACGGCTGGGACAGCGAGGAACTCGGCAAGAACGCGAAGACCGCGATCGAAGGGTGCTTCTACTCGAACCACTACGCCCCCGACCAGGCCTCCCCCGAGATCACCGCGTTCGTCGGGAAGTACCAGAAGGAGTTCGGCGGCATCCCCGACGGTCTCGCGGCCCTCGGCTACGACGCCGCGAAGATCCTCTTCGACGCCATGGGTCGCACGAAGAGCCTCAAGGGCCCCGACCTTCGCGACGCCATCGCCGCCACCAAGGACTTCAAGGGCGTGACCGGCTCGATCACGATCAACGAAGACCGCGACGCGGTGAAGCCGGTCGTCATCGTGGAGCGGAAGGACGGCGCGTGGAAGTTCCGTTCGTCGATCGCCCCGGAGTAACGCAGCCACCGGAGCAGGCGACCACGCGAACATGGACCAGTTTCTCCAAACACTGAAGGATGGCGTCGCCATCGGTAGCCTGTACGCCCTCGTGGCGCTCGGGTACACGATGGTCTACGGCATCCTGAAGTTCATCAACTTCGCGCACAGCGACGTGGTGGTCCTCGGGGCGTGGGGCAGCCTCCTGATCGCGGACAAACTGACCAACGGCGGTACTCAGTCCGCGCCCTGGTGGATGGGACTGCTCGTGCTGATCGGGGCGATGGCCCTCTGCGGGTTCGTCGGGTTCACGGTCGAGCGGTTGGCGTACAAGCCCCTCCGCAAGGCCCCCCGCCTGAACGTGCTCATCACCGCTATCGGTGTGTCGCTGTTCATGCAGAACACCGGCCAGCTCGAGTGGGCCTTCGGCACCAAGCCCCGCTCCATCCCCACCCTGCTCCCCGACTCCACCCTGCTCTCCATCGGCCGCGTGAACTTCACGGTCCTCGACCTTGCAGGCCTCGCGACCGCCCTCGTGCTCATGGTCGGCCTCGAATGGCTGATCTTCCACACCAAGCTCGGACGGGCGATGCGGGCCGTGAGCCACAACACCACCACCGCCGCGCTCATGGGCATCCCCGTCGACCGCGTTATCAGCTTCACGTTCGTCCTCGGCAGCTCCCTCGCCGCGGCGGGCGGCTTCCTTTGGGCGATCAAGTACTCGCAGATCAAGCAGCCCGCGGACACCATGTGGGTCCTGCTGGGCCTGAAGGCCTTCGTCGCCGCGGTGGTGGGGGGGATCGGCAACGTCCGCGGCGCAATGCTCGGCGGGTTGGCGATCGGGCTGCTCGAGATGTTCGGCGCGGCGTACGGCAGCGCGAGCCTGACGGACGTGTACGTGTTCGGCCTGTTGATCCTGGTCCTGCTCTTCCGCCCGGGCGGCATCCTGGGCAAGGCGATGGTCGAGAAAGTCTGACGAAAGGTCCTCCAGCGTGTCGGATCGCGGTCGCGACAACCTCTGCCTGCTCGCCGGCAACTCCAAGCCGGGCTTCTTCATGGCCGCGCTCAAGAGCCTCGCGCCGGTCGTGATCGGCCTGATCATCGCGTACCTGCTGCAGGCCCACGTGAAGCCGAACATCGCCCCGTACCCGGCGAAGCTCCTGCTGGACATCGGCATCGCGATCATCCTCGCGGTCTCGCTCAACATCGTGAACGGCTTCACCGGCCAGTTCTCGATGGGCCACGCCGGCTTCCTCGCGATCGGCGGCTACGTCTCGGGCATGGTGTCGTACTACGGCTCCATCAAGATGTGGGCCTCATCCGCCGTGAACGGCGGCGCCATGAGCACGATGAAGGGGGACCTCTCGGGCCTGCCGATCTTCGCCGCGGGCGACGGCCTGTTCCTGATGGCGATCCTCGCGGGCGGCCTCGCGGCGGCGGTGATGGGGATCGCGGTGGGGCTGCCGAGCCTGCGCCTGCGCGGGGACTACCTCGCGATCGTGACGCTGGGTTTCGGCGAGATCGTCCGCGTGCTCGTGCAGCAGACGGGGCAGTTGCTCCGTCCCGAGAAGATCCCGTGGGCCACCCTGTACCCCGACAAGCCCGCGCCCGAGGGCGTTGAGAAGGTCGTGGCCTTCGCGCTCGACCGCGTGAACGAGGTCACGGGGGCGACCGAGAAGTACTACGTCGCCGTCGCGGATGCCCCGTGGTGGAAGATCGCGCCCCGCGTCGGCGGCGCACTGGGCTTCACCAACATCCCCTCGTACAACAGCCTCTTCTGGGTGTACGCCTTCGTCACGGTAATGCTCATCACCGCCTTCCGAATCAAGCGGAGCACCTTCGGTCGGGCCCTGCTCTCCATCCGCGAGGACGAGATCGCCGCCGAGGCCATGGGCGTCAACACCACCCGGTACAAGGTCCTCGCCTTCGTCATCGCCGCGTTCTTCGCGGGCATCGCCGGTGCCCTCACCGCCCACACCCTGGGCGTCGGTCTCTCCGCCGAAACCGCCGGGTTCCAGAAGAGCTTCGACATCATCATCATGGTCGTGCTCGGCGGCCTGGGAAGCATCTCGGGCGCCGTCATCGCCGCGGTCGTCGTGACACTGCTCCCCGAATGGCTCCGCGGCATCGCCGAGTACCGCCTCATCGTCTACGCCCTCGCGCTCATCCTCATGATGATCTTCCGCCCCAAGGGCCTCTTCGGCGTCAACGAAGTCTGGGACCGCGCGGCGTGGAGCTGGCTGCTGGGCCGCAAGGGAGGGAAAAAGGCGTGACCGCCTCGCCCACCCCCATCCTCGAAGTCCGTGAAGTGAGCAAGAGCTTCGGCGGCCTCAAGGCCGTCCAGAACTTCTCGCTCCGTCTCGACCAGGGCGACCTCAAGGGCCTCATCGGCCCCAACGGCGCGGGCAAGACCACCGTCTTCAACCTGCTCACCGGCGTGTACAAGCCCGACACCGGCGCGGTCGTCCTCGCGGGCAACACCCTCACCGGTGCGCGGCCCTGCGACATCGCGGCGGCCGGCATGTCCCGCACGTTCCAGAACATCCGCCTCTTCGGCCAGCTCTCCGTGCTCGACAACGTGAAGCTCGCCTTCCACGTGCGCTCCTCGCAGAGCATGCTCGGCACGGTGATGAGATCTCCCTACGCGGTTGGCGAAGAACGCGCGATGTCGATCCGCGCCCGCGAGCTCCTCGCGGTCTTCGACCTCCTCGACCGAGAGGACGAGATCTCCAGCTCTCTTCCCTACGGCGACCAACGCAAGCTCGAGATCGCCCGCGCCCTCGCCACCGGCCCGAAGGTCCTGCTCCTCGACGAACCCGCGGCAGGTATGAACACGTCAGAGAAACGCGCGCTCCGCGAGCTGATCCGCCGCGTCCGCCGCGAGTTCGACGTGACCATCCTCCTCATCGAGCACGACATGGGCCTGGTGATGGACGTCTGCGAACGCATCACCGTGCTCGACTACGGCCAAATCATCGCCGAAGGCACGCCCAAGGAAGTCCAAGCCAACCCCAAAGTCATCGAGGCCTACCTGGGGGCCGAGTAAAACGAAAAGCCAGACTCAAGACCCATTGCCCATTGCCCATTGCCTAGTGCCTTCCAATGCTTGAACTCAAAAACATCGCCGTCTCGTACGGAGCCATCCGGGCGCTGCACGATGTTTCGTTGACCGTCAACGCGGGCGAGATCGTGACGCTGATCGGCAGCAACGGCGCGGGCAAGACCACCACCCTGCGGGCCGTCTCGGGCCTGGTGCGTCCCGGCACCGGCGACATCCTCTTCGAGGGCAAGAGCATCACGTCCGTCCCGCCCCACGAGATTGTGCGGCTGGGCATCGTGCAGTCCCCCGAGGGCCGGGGCATCTTCCCGAACATGACCGTCTCCGAGAACATCGAGCTCGGCGCGTTCACCCGCAACGACAAGGACGGCATCGCCAAGGACCGCGAACGTTCCCTCGACCTCTTCCCGCGCCTCCGCGAGCGCATCAACCAGATGGCCGGCACGCTCAGCGGCGGCGAGCAGCAGATGCTCGCCATGGCCCGCGCCCTCCTCGCCCGCCCGCGCCTGCTCCTCCTCGACGAACCCAGCCTCGGCCTCGCGCCCCAGATCGTGAAGGTCATCTTCCAGATCATCCGCGAGATCAACAAGACCGGCACCACCATCCTGCTCGTCGAGCAGAACGCCCACATGGCCCTCAACGTCGCCCACCGCGCGTACGTCCTCGAGGTCGGCAAGATCGCGATGGAAGGGAAAGCCTCGGACCTCGCCGCGAGCGACGAAGTGCGGAAGGCGTACCTCGGCGGTCATTGAGCGGCCAAAGCCCACGGGTCACGCCGCTTCGACCCGAAACTCAGGGTGTGTCTTCGGGCTTTCGAACCACCACGCGCTCGCGTTGATCCACATTCACCTTGAACCGCTTGTGCTCCGCGTCGGCCCACTTGTCGGCCACTTTCCACCACCAGAGCGTGAACGGGATCCCCACCACCACCACCAAGCCCCCGATGCCCCACATCAGAAGGCTGTCGAAGTTCACAGCTCAACCACCTGCATCGCGCCCGCCGCAGGCATCTCCGCCGGCGGCACGCTCACCTGCGTCGCGAACGCGTGCAACGCCGGGCTGAACGCCGCCATGTCGGCGCGGCAGTTGGCCGCGTTGAACATCCGGCCACGCGCCGCCATCACCTCCGCGCCCGCCGCCACCTGCCCCAACGTCGAGGTCACCACCACGGTTCTCGCGGCATCGACCACAACCGGCTCGCCACCGAGCACGGCCATCACGTCCAGCGCGATCTGGCCCTCGCTCTTCGCGTGGCCGACCGGCGGGATCGCCTGCTCGAACGCCTGCAGCATGCCCTTGGCGTTCTCGAACGTGCCGGACTTCTCGACCCACGTACACGACGGGATCACCACATCCGCCCGCTCGCTGAGCGAGGAGCGCAGCGTGTCGATCGCGACGGTGAACTTGCCGTTGAGGGTCGCCTCGAACTCCGCGGTGACCCACGACGACGGGTAGTTGCCCGTGACGATGACCGAGCCCACGTCCGAGCGGCCGCTCCCGCGACCCAACCGGGTCAGCAGGGCATCAAACTCGACCACATCGCCGCCGAACGCCGCGAGCACGCGACGCACGCCACGTGCGTTGGGTGCCTTCTCCGCGTAGACCTTGAAGGCCTTGGGGTCTTCTTCCTTGGCGCCGGCGGGATAAATCTTGTCCTGCCCGTGAACCGGAACGGGGCCGACCGCGAGCACGGCCTGGGGATCCAGCATCCGCGCGGCCTTGGCGAGCAGGAAGGCGTCCTCGCAGCTCAGCATCGGGCTGATGACCGCCGCGAGGCGGCCGCCCTTGGCACGGATGCCGGCGAGGGCCTCGTCGTACGCGCGGGCCTGGTCGCACTCGACCGTCGTGCCGAACTGCTTGCGCGTCGGGGACGCGAGGCGAGCGTCGCTGTGGACGAACTTCCAGCCGTACCGCACCTCGTCGGTGATCCACCAGCGGTTCACCTTCGGGTTGGTCCGGGGCTTCACGCGGTAGACCTTGCCCTCGTTGTGGTCGATGCGGATGTTGTCGCCGCTCGCGGTCAGGCCGTCGATCGACGGGGTTTCCTTCAGGAACCAGACGCGCTGGGCGAACAGGAAGTCCTTGTCGAGCAGCGCACCCACCGGGCACAGGTCGATCACGTTGCTCGCCAGCTCGTTGTCCAGGGCCACGCCCGGGAAGACGTCGATCTCTTCCTTGTTGCCCCGGCCCTGCACCAAAAGCTCGGACGTGCCGGAGACTTCACGCGTAAACCGCACGCAGCGCGTGCACATGATGCAGCGGTCGGAGTACAGGTACACGTGCGGCCCGAGGTCCTTCTTCGGCTGCTTGACCTTCTGGTCCTCGAAACGCGAGACCCCGCGCCCGTACGCGTAGGAGTAGTCCTGCAGGAAGCACTCGCCGGACTGATCGCACACCGGGCAATCGAGCGGGTGGTTGATCAGCAGGAACTCCATCACGGCCTTCTGGTTCGCGACCGCCTTGGGGGAGTCGGCGTAGATCACCATGCCGTCGGAGGCCGGCGTCTGGCACGTGGGCATCAGCTTCCCGCCCATGAACGGCACGATCTGGCCCGTCTTGGGGTCGGGTGCATGGATCTCCGCCAGGCAGATGCGGCACGAGGCCACAACGCTCAGCCCGTCGTGGTAGCAGTACTGCGGGATCTCCACCCCGTTGTCGTTGGCGACCTGCAGAATCATCTGCCCGGGCTTGAACTCGCACTTGCGTCCATTGATCGTGATCGTCGGCATAGAGGAGCGATGGTAGGGTCTCCCAAACCCCTCCGGCGGCCTCTTCCCCAGTTCCAAAAGACAGAACGCCGGGCTCGTCGCCCGGCGTCCTGAACTTCACTCAGCTTCGATCACTCAGCGGCGACGACGCCCACCCGTGATCGCCATGCCCAGACCCATCAGGGCAGCCGCGCCCGGGGTGGGCACCTGAAAGCCACCCTCATCAAGGGCCGTGCCGTACTGGAAGTACGCCTCGGTGATCCGGCTGGCGTCAAACCCGTTCGGGCAGGTGAACGTGAACAGCACCTCGTTCTTGATCAGGGGGAAACCCCCCGTGACCGCGGCGTTGCCGGTGGCAATGTTGTCCCCGGCAGAAACGATGCCGTAGTTCATCCCGTTCGGGTTGGCGGGCGGATCAAGGTCGGGACCGGGGAAGCGGTCCCCAGGCCCAAAGATCCCAAACCCCGCCGAGCTGATCCCGTGGTTCAACCCCGCCGCAGGGCCCGTCGTGATGTTGCTGCGATAGGCGAACTCGCCGCCCACGTTCCCGCCGCCGTTGGGCCCGAAGAGCACCACCGAGCCGCCGCTCAGCGCGCCGCTGACCGGAGTCAGGGTCACCGGGCCGCCGGTGATGTTGAAGAACACCGCCGTCAGGATCCGGGTCGGGTCCAGCACGTCGTTGGTCGACGTATTGGTCAGCCGGACCGTCAGTTGGGTGCCGATCGCGGTAAACTCGGCCTTCGCGGCACGGTCACCAGAAAAGCCAGCAATGATGCCGGCATTGGCGGAAGCGGCGCTGGCGCAAAGCGCGAGCGCACACGCTGAAATCGTACGAAGCATGGTGTCCTGTCCTTCCCTCTCTGGAATCTCTCTATACCCCGTGGCAAACGCCCCCGGGGCTCTCGCTCTATCATGCGCACGAGGTGTGAAAAAAGGGTGGTTTAGGGCCTCATTTCCGACCGCAACAGGGATTACCAATGGGTACAAGACGGGCAATTTGTCGCATGTGCGCCGTGTTCTCGGTCCTGACGGGGTTTGTCCTCGCCGTAGGGGGCTGCACGGTCGGTGGTACGCCGCAGGGCGCAGCCGGATCCCAGCCCTTCGCCCCCGCCACGATGCGCATCCACCCCCTCACGCAGATCGATGCCAAGGCGGTAAGGCCCGACGGCACGGTCGACCCCGTACCCCGGATCGTGGTCCACCTGGAGTTCAAGGATCGCTTCGGGGACACGGTCAAAGCACTGGGAACCTTCCACGCCGAGCTCTTCCGGCCCGGAACCGGGTCCTTGCCGGGGATGGACCAGCGCGTCATGGACTGGACCGAGCCCGCCTTCCTGGACGCCGCCAAGAACACCGGGCGGTTTGATCCCGCGACCCGCACGTACCGCGTGCAGTTGACCGGCCCAGAATGGCTGCGGGCCTGGCAGGACGGCGGGAAAGACGGCCCGGCCGGGTGGCTCAAGCTGAAGGTCACCTACGAGACGACAGATCCGACCGGGGAGCCGCTGGTGCTGGAGGACTGGTTTCAGTTCCAGCGGTGACGCAATTGTGCGGATTTTGTTCGTGCGTGCACCGATACCGTTGACGCATCGCTTTCACCCGCTACTATTCCCTCCCTGCGCGGCACGTGCGCGCAGCCGGGATACGACGCGGCGGGTGGAATTGCCTCGTCCTTCCCACAACTCGCAGTTTTTGGCCACCGTAGCTCAGTGGTAGAGCACTCCCTTGGTAAGGGAGAGGTCAAGGGTTCAAGTCCCTTTGGTGGCTCTTCTTCCCGGATCCCGGCAGTGCACGGGTTCTTGGAAAGCCGGGGCTTTGGCAATCCCGGGTTCGGAGCGTCCGCTGTGTGGAAGCTGGCTTGGTGGAGGCGCAATGGGAGCCCCGCCCCAAGTCTTCGAGAACGGGCTATCCCGCTCTGGTTAGTGAGGTTGGTTTATGGCTATTGGCACATTTAATCGTACGAAGCCCCACGTCAACGTCGGCACCATCGGTCACATCGACCATGGTAAGTCGACCCTTACCGCGGCCCTCTCCGCCCGCTCCGCGGCGCTGTTCGGCGGCAAGATCAAGAGCTACGCGGACATCACCAAGGGTGGTACCGTCCGCGACGCCAACAAGACGGTGACCATCGCCTCGTCTCACACCGAGTACGAGACGACCTCCCGCCACTACGCCCACGTCGACTGCCCGGGCCACGCCGACTTCGTCAAGAACATGATCACCGGCGCCGCCCAGATGGACGGCGCGATCCTCGTCGTCTCCGCCGCTGACGGCCCCATGCCCCAGACCCGCGAGCACGTCCTGCTCGCCCGTCAGGTCGGTGTGCCTCACATCGTCGTCTTCCTCAACAAGGTTGACCTCGTCGACGACCCCGAACTCCTCGACCTCGTCGAGCTCGAAGTCCGCGACCTCCTCAAGAAGTACAACTTCCCCGGCGACACCACCCCCGTCGTCCGCGGCCAGAGCAAGCTCGCCCTCGAGAACCCCCACGACAACACGGCCTGCAAGCCCATCGATGACCTCTTCAACGCCATCGACACCTTCATCCCCGAGCCGGTTCGCGAAACCGACAAGCCCTTCCTCATGAGCGTCGAAGACGTCTTCTCCATCAAGGGCCGTGGTACCGTCGCCACCGGTCGTATCGAGCGTGGCGTCATGAAGGTCGGCGACACCGCCGAAATCGTCGGCCTCCGCGCCGAGAACAAGACCACCGTCATCACCGGTGTCGAAATGTTCCAGAAGACCCTCGACCAGGGCATGGCCGGCGACAACGTCGGCGTCCTCCTCCGCGGCATCGAAAAGAACGACATCGAGCGCGGCCAGGTCATCTGCAAGCCCAAGTCCATCAACCCCCACACCAAGTTCAAGGCTCAGGTCTACGTCCTGACCAAGGAAGAGGGTGGTCGCCACACCCCGTTCTTCAGCAACTACCGTCCCCAGTTCTACTTCCGTACCACCGACGTCACCGGCTCGGTCAAGCTCCTCGGCGGCGCCGAGATGTGCATGCCCGGCGATAACGTCGAAATGGAAGTCGACCTCATGGACAAGCCCGTCGCCATGGAGAAGGGCCTCCGCTTCGCCGTCCGCGAAGGCGGCCGTACCATCGGCTCCGGCGCCGTCACCGAGATCATCGCCTAACTTCCGGCGACTCGGTCCCGTTTGATTCTCCCCGCCCGGGTCGACAGACTCGGGCGGTGGTTTCAGGTTCGTACGATTCCGGTTCGGGGTCTTCTGTTCGTCCCCCGTTCCACGCACCGTTCTCGCGGCACCGGATACCCGGCCCCCCCGCGTGCTTCGGTCCGAGCTCAGAACGCTCCGGCCACTCGACGTGGCCCGCGAGTCGAAAGGTGGTTGTTCCGATGGCAAAGAAGAAATCCATGGCTCGCGAGTTCGTCTGGTTGCAGTGCACCGAGTGCGGCGACCTCAACTACCGCAGCAGCGTCAACACCAAGGGCGGTCTCCCCGAAGGCCTCAAAGAAGGCCTCAGCAAGTACTCCCCCCGCCTCCGCAAGCACACGATCCACAAGATCAAGCGCAAGTAAGAAGGCAATGGGGAATGGGCAACAGGCAATGGGATCATCCCAAAGCCCGTCTCCGGCCCATTGCCCAGTGCCTATTGCCTATTCCCTTCTTTGAACGCCGGTAGCTCAACTGGTAGAGCAGCGGATTCCAAATCCGCAGGTTGCGGGTTCAAGTCCCTCCCGGCGTGTTCCACATGACTGCGACCAACACATCTCCCGCCGCCTCCCCCTCCGCCGCCTCGAAGTCCTCGGCTTCGACCGGCTTGAGCATCTATAGGTACGGCCAGGGATATTGGGTCCGCACCCTCACCGCCATCTTCGTCGGCGTCCTCCTCTTCGCCGGCGCCGGTTGGGCCTGGAACCAGCTCGAAGCCCTCAGCCTCCCCAAGGCCACCTGGAACCTCAAGTTCGAAGGTGCCACCGGCACCCCCACCCCCGGCCAGTCCATCACCTTCTTCAACGACGCCGTCCAGCCCCCCCTCGAACTCGGCACGAGCTCCGCCGTCTCCGCCAGCTCCGGCGAACTCGTCGTCAAGCAGGTCGTCATGAACACCGCCCCCGGTGAGGACCGCAGCTACCTCATCAGCGAGGCCACCCGAATCCAGTCCGCCGACGGCTCCTTCAGCGCCGTCGTCACCGACCGCCTCGGTATCGAGATCTTCAACAAGGTCTACCTCCAGGCCGGTACCGCCGCCGTCATCCTCCTCGCCGGCGCCATCGGCATCTACTGGGCCGTCGCCGTCCGCCCCTCCACCGTCGACTTCCTCGTCGATACCGACGGCGAAATGAAGAAGGTCAACTGGACCACCCGCAAGAACATCATCGACTCCACCTGGGTCGTCGTCGGTGCTACCTTCCTCATCGCCGCCATCCTCTGGGTCTTCGACGTCCTCCTCTCCAAGTTCATGATCATCATCAAAGTCCTCGAGTCCTGATCGCCCCCCCGGTTGGCCCCAACCCGCCAACCGGGATACGGTTCCCTCGCAGGCAACCCCCACCGCTCCCAAGAGAAGTTCCCTCAGGACTCTCGAGCAGTGAGGTCGGGAGGGTGGAACAAATCGGCTGTGCCCCCAGGCACCCGCCGATCTCCCGGTTTCGTTCTGACCGCTGGCTTTCCCGCCGCGACCGTCCCACGACGGAACCCGCGGCGAACACTGTCCCTTGGATCCGATTGCACGCGAGGTGAAGCATGGCCGACAACAAGACCCAGGTGCTCGACGGACGCCCCAACGAACGCGCCGATCTCCTCAAGGCCGACGAGCAGATCCGCCAGGACGGCATGAACTGGTTCGTCCTCCGCGTCGCCTCCAATAAGGAGCGCTCGGTCCGCGAGACGCTCCTCCGTAAGGTCCAGATCGAGGGCATGGTCCACCTCGTCGGCCGCATCCTCGTCCCCACCGAAAAGACCAAGACCGTCAAGGCCGGCAAGCAGCGCATCACCGAGACCATGCTCTACCCGGGCTACGTCTTCGTGGAGATGCGCCTCGAGCCCGACGGCCGCATCCCCCAGGACGTCTTCTTCCTCATCAAGGAAACGACCGGCGTGGGCGACTTCGTCGGCACCGCCGGCCGCCCCACCGCGATGAAGGACCACGAGATCGAGAAGATGCTCAAGGACTCCCGCAAGCCCGAGGACGAACCCTCGGTCAAGCTGGTCTTCAGCAAGGGCGAGCACGTGGTCATCAAGGAAGGCCCCTTCCAGAGCTACGAGGGCACCGTCGACGAAGTCCTCCCCGACAAGGGCCTCGTCCGCGTCCTGGTCACCATCTTCGGTCGCCAGGCTCCCATCGAAATCGAAGAATGGCAGATCGGCAAGTCCGAGACGGCCTGAACGCCCGTCCCTGACCGCCCCGCCCCCCTTCGTCCCCACCCACCGCCCCTCCCGCGCGTGTCAGCCGCCGCTCAGGCGGATATCCTCCGCGCATGAACACCCGCCTCCTCCTCGCCTGCGGTCTTGCCGCGTCCATCGTTGCCGCCGGTTGCTCCAGCTCCGGCTCCGCACCCTCGGGCAACCAGACCACGCCCGCGGGCCCGGTCTCCGCTGACGACACCCAGTTCCTCGACGCCTACGCCCGCACCTTCCGCTACACCCTCGGCCGCCCGCGCGGGTTCCGCCCCACCCCCGATGGCAAGAAGGTCCTCTTCCTCCGCAGCGGCCCCCGCTCCTTCGTCCAGGACCTCTACGAGTTCGATGTCGCCTCCGGCGCCGAACGCGTCCTGCTGACCGCCGACCAGATCCTCGGCGGCGGCGACGAGAACCTCAGCCCCGAGGAAAAGGCCCGCCGCGAACGCATGCGCATGACGAGCAAGGGCATCGCCGCGTTCGACCTCTCCGACGACGGCTCCAAGATCCTCGCGCCCCTCTCCGGTCGCCTCTTCATCGTCGACCGCGAGACCAAGTCCTCCCGCGAAGTCAGGCCCACCCTCCGCCAGGACTTCCCCCTCGATCCGCAGTTCTCCCCCGATGGCACCAAGATCGCCTGCGTCCGCGCGGGCGACGTCATCGTCCACGACCTCGTATCCGGCGCCGAACGCCAGATCTCACCCGGTGCCGCCGGAACCATCAGCTTCGGTGAGGCCGAGTTCGTCGCACAAGAAGAAATGAGCCGCTTCCACGGCTACTGGTGGAGCCCCGACGGCTCCAGGATCTGCTACCAGGGCACCGACACAGCCGGCCTCCTGCAGTACCACATCGCCGACGCCGTCAACCCCGAGAAGGAACCCGAGACCTGGCCCTACCCCAAGTGCGGCACCACCAACGCCCGCGTCTGGCTCGAGATCGCATCCCTCAACGGCGGCAGCCCCGTCCGCGTGCAGTGGGACTCCGCCAAGTACCCCTACCTCGCCAACGTCGTCTGGCAGAAGAACGCCCCCCTCACCATCCTCGTCCAAAACCGCGAACAGACCGAGCAACTCCTCCTCGCCGTCGCCGACGATGGCTCCACCTCCACACTCCTCCGTGAAAACGACGCCGCGTGGCTCAACATCATGGAGAAGTGCCCGAAGTGGACCGCCGACGGCAAGCACTTCGTCTGGCTCTCCGAGTCCTCCGGCGAATGGACCGTCGAACTCCGCCGTCGCGACGGCTCCCTCGTCGGCCCCCTCACCTCTCCCGGCTCCGGCGTTCAGAACATCCTCCACCTCGACTCCCTCGAGGGCTTCGTCTACGTCCAGGCCTCCACCGACGCCACCCAGTCCCACATCTGGAAAGTCCCCCTCTTCGCCGGCGTCGGCACCGCCTCCAAACTCACCGCCGACCGCGGCATCCACGGCGGCGATTTCGCCCCCGGCACCGGCATCTGGGTCCACTCCTTCAATACCCTCGACGGCAAGATCGGCTGGAACGTCCGTCGCGCCGACGGCGGCTCTGTCGGCTCGGTCATCTCCGTCGCCGAGCCGCCCCCCTTCGCGCCCAACATGGAACTCACGCAGACCGGCGGCAACCCCGTCTGCCATGCCGCGATCTTCCGTCCGCGAAACTTCGACCGCTCCCGCACCTACCCCGTGATCCTGAGCGTGTACGCCGGCCCCGGCGTCCAGACGGTCAAAGCCACCGGCGTCGCGTTCCACCTCCAGCAGTGGATGGCCGATCACGGCTACATCGTGGTCACCATCGACGGTCGCGGCACGCCCGGCCGCGGCCGCGCCTGGGAACGCGCGTGGAAGGAAACCGACCCGACCAAGCGCGGCAACCTGATCGACGTCGCACTCAACGACCAGGTCGCGGGGCTCAAGGCCCTGGGCGATCGCTACCGGGAGATGGACCTTTCCCGCGTCGGCGTGACGGGCTGGTCCTTCGGCGGGTACTTCGCCGCGATGGCCGTCATGCGCCGCCCGGACATCTTCGACGCGGGCATCGCTGGCGCTCCCGTCTGCGACTTCGCCGACTACGACACGCACTACACCGAGCGGTACCTCGGACTCCCCAGCGCGAACCCCGAGGGGTACGCCGCGAGCAACGTCCTCACGTACTGCAAGGACCTCGAGAAGCCCCTGCTCATCATCCACGGGACCTCGGACGACAACGTCTACTTCCAGCACAGCCTGAAGATGACGGAAGCTCTGTTCAAGAGCGGGCGCGACTTCGAGTTCCTCCCCCTCGCGGGCTTCACGCACATGGTGCCCGACCCGGTGGTCACGTCGAACCTTCAGATGCGGATGATGAACTTCTTCGACCGCAACCTGAAGTGAACCCAGAGGTGAATGCGGGCGACAGGACTTGAACCTGCAAAGCCTTGCGGCCACGGGAACCTAAATCCCGCGCGTCTGCCAGTTTCGCCACGCCCGCGCACATCAGATGGTAGTGGTGGGGCCGTCGCCGGGATTCCTGCCGGAATGGCATAGCCGTCGCGCCCCGAGGCGGTTCGTCACCAGGTTCGGCGGTCGGACGGGTGGCCCCCACGAGGCCCAAGAGGCCTTTCCACGTGGTTTCGCGGGGTCGGTGGCGCAAGTTTCCCACCGAATGTGAAGATCCAGTTTTCGGCACGCGGATCGCTGCCGATAGCTCAGAGATCGGATCCCGGATCGCCCTGCGTGGGCGGTACGGGTCGGGCGTGCGGGGTTTGGAAGGAACCTGCGCAGGTCCGGGAAGCTCGCCCCCTATCGTCCGAGAAAGGGCGCTGATTCGCGAACCTCCGTTGGGGGGTTTGGCGAAGAAGGGTTAGGACAAGCGGCACCCCTGTGGGACAGCCGTTGGAGATGAGCCATGTTTGAACGCTTCACCGATCGTGCCCGCAAAGTGATGGCCCTGGCCAACCAGGAAGCCCAGCGCCTCAACCACGAGTACATCGGGACCGAGCACATCCTGCTCGGCCTGGTGAAGGAAGGGTCCGGCGTCGGCGCGAACGTCCTCAAGAACCTCGAAGTCGACCTCCGCAAGGTCCGCCTCGAAGTCGAGAAGCTCGTCAAGGCCGGACCCGAAATGGTCACCATGGGCAAGCTCCCCCAGACCCCCCGCGCCAAGAAGGTCATCGAGTACGCCATCGAAGAGGCCCGCAACCTCAACCACAACTACGTCGGCACCGAGCACCTCCTCCTCGGCCTCCTCCGCGAGCACGACGGCGTCGCCGCCCAGGTCCTCATGAACCTCGGCCTCAAGCTCGAGGAAGTCCGCGAGGAAGTCCTCAACCTCCTCGGCGCCGGCAACGAACAGGGCGAAGGCCCCTCCAGCGCCGGCCCCGGCGGCACAGGTGACCTCGCCTCCTCCGGCCCCCAGAGCGGCGCGTCCGCCCCCGGTGCCAAGGGCAAGAGCAAGACCCCCGCGCTCGACAGCTTCGGCCGCGACCTCACCGAACTCGCCCGCGAGAACAACCTCGATCCCGTCATCGGCCGCACCACCGAGATCGAACGCGTCGTCCAGGTCCTCTGCCGCCGCACCAAGAACAACCCCGTCCTCCTCGGTGAGGCCGGCGTCGGCAAGACCGCCATCGTCGAAGGCCTCGCCCAGCGCATCATCAGCGGCGAAGTCCCCGAAATCCTCCACGACCGCCGCATCGTCGTCCTCGACCTCGCCATGATGGTCGCCGGCACCAAGTACCGCGGCCAGTTCGAGGAACGCATCAAGGCCGTCATGAACGAGGTCCGTCGCGCCAAGAACGTCATCCTCTTCATCGACGAACTCCACACCCTCGTCGGTGCCGGCGGTGCCGAAGGCGCCATCGACGCCAGCAACGTCCTCAAGCCCGCCCTCGCCCGCGGCGAGATCCAGTGCATCGGCGCCACGACCTTCGACGAGTACCGCAAGTACATCGAGAAGGACGCCGCGCTCGCCCGCCGCTTCCAGGCCATCACCGTCGACCCGCCCGGCAACGAGCAGGCGATCGAGATCCTCAAGGGCCTCCGCGAACGCTACGAGCAGCACCACCGCGTGCAGATCACCGACGGCGCGATCAAGGCCGCCGTTGAGCTCTCCGGTCGGTACATCACCGGTCGTGTGCAGCCAGACAAGTCGATCGACGTGATCGACGAGGCCGGCGCCCGCGTCCGCATCAAGAGCATGACCAAGCCGCCCAACCTCGCCGAAGTCGAGGCCGAGGTTGAACGCCTCAGCGTCGAGAAGGACGAGGCCGTCAAGGCCGCCGACTACGAGCGTGCCGCGGAACTCCGCGACAAGGCCGAGCAGCTCCGCAAGAAGCGCGAGGAAACGCTCAAGGAATGGCGGACCAAGGCCCAGGAAGTGGACGGGGTCGTGGACGAAGAGATCATCGCGGAAGTCGTGTCGAAGATGACCGGCGTCCCGCTCAAGCGGCTCGAGAAGGACGAAGCCCAGCGCCTGCTGGACCTCGAGAAGGAGCTGCACAAGAAGGTCATCAGCCAGGACGACGCCGTCAAGGCCGTTGCCAAGTCCATCCGCCGGGCCCGCGCCGGCCTGAAGGACCCCAAGCGCCCCATGGGCTCGTTCATCTTCCTCGGCCCCACGGGCGTGGGCAAGACGCTGCTCGCCAAGGCCCTGGCCGAGTTCATGTTCGGTGACGAGGAAGCCCTCGTCCACCTCGACATGAGCGAGTACATGGAGAAGCACAACGTCAGCCGCCTCGTCGGCGCTCCCCCCGGCTACGTCGGCTACGAGGAAGGCGGCCAGCTCACCGAGCGCATCCGCCGCCGCCCCTACTCGGTCGTCCTCCTCGACGAAGTCGAGAAGGCCCACCCCGATATCTTCAACATGCTCCTCCAGATCATGGAAGAAGGCCGCCTCACCGACTCCTTCGGCCGTCACGTCGACTTCCGCAACGCCGTCATGATCCTCACCAGCAACATCGGTGCGGACCTCATCAAGGGCGGCGGCGGCTTCGGATTCGGCAAGCGCACCGAAGCCACCGACTACGACAACATCAAGGTCGTCCTGATGAAGGAAGTCGAACGCTTCTTCCGCCCCGAGTTCATCAATCGCCTCGATGACGTCATCGTGTTCCGTCCTCTCAACAAGGCCGACATCACCAACATCATCGAGTACGAGATCGCCAAGCTCAACAAGCGACTCCTCCAGCAGGGCTACGTCCTCACCCTCGACCCCGAGGCCAAGGAGTTCCTCATCGACCGCGGGTACAACCCCGAGTTCGGTGCCCGTCCCCTGCGTCGCGCCATCGGCCAGTACGTCGAAGACCCCCTCTCCGAGAGCCTCCTCTCCGGTGGCTTCGAAGCCCCCTGCACCATCGCCGTCACCCGCAAGAAGGACGCCGAAGGCAAGGACGAAGACCACCTCTTCTTCACCTCGGCACCCGCCCCGGATAACTTCGGCTGGTCCAAGCCCGAAGCCCCCCAGCCCAAGAAGCAGTCCACGACGCAGAGCACGTAATCCGATTCTCGTCATCACCAAGCCCCCGGCCACGCCGGGGGCTTTTTCGTGCGAGCACAGAACTCATCCGCGATCCTTATCCGTAGCAGTCCTCCGTCACCGGGTCCGCGGCCCGCACCGGATGTGAGGCCTGTGAGGCCTGCGCGGTCCATCACCACGGCGATGCTCAGTCCATCAGGTTGCACCGCCTCCCTCATGGGGTACGTTCCGTCGAAGGCGGAGGGAACCCCGACGCACCGCACGCGTACGGTGCGGCGACACTTCCACCCTCAGGTGTGCCGCCCCGGCGTCAGTTGCCGCGAGCGGACGATGCGCCCAGACCGGGAGCCCGGTCCGCGGCGTGATTCGCGGATGTGAGACCGTGACGTTCGTCAGGGGAGCCTCCCCCATGACGAACGCGGTGCACGATGTGCGGAGGCGGTACGAGAGAGAGAGAGAAGACATGAAGACGTTTGCTGTTCTCGCGTTGGTTACCTTCGCTGGTGCCGCTCAGGCCCAGACCTTCTTCGGCTCGGGTGCGACCATCCCCGACAACACCGTTGACGGCGCGAACGGTGGGAACATCAGCACGATCGGCCTGATCGGCACGATCCAGAGCGTCAGCTTCGGCATGCAGGGCCTCACCCACACCTGGGTCGGCGACCTCATCGCCACGGTGACCTACGCGCCCGTCGGCGGCTCGCCCATCTCGGTCAACCTGATGAACCGCATCGGCCAGCCCCCCGCCGGTGCGGGCGATAGCTCGGACCTCAACGGGAACTACACCTTCAGCGACTCGGGCGCCGACATCTGGGCCGCGGCAGCCGGTCTGGCCGGTGGCGTTGCCATCCCCGGCGGCGACTACCGCGCGACGGGCGCAGGGTCCTCGTCGCCGATCAACCTGACGGCTCTGTTCGCGGGCGCGAACGCCCAGGGCGTGTGGTCGATCAACGTCGCCGACCGCGCGGGCGCCGACGTCGGTGCGTTCACCGGCTGGAGCGTCTCGCTGACCGCGGTGCCGGCCCCGTCGGCCCTGGCCATGATGGGCCTGGGCGGCCTGGTCGCCGGCCGTCGTCGTCGCTGAGTTCGTGGATCGTGAACTGTCGTCTCCAATGGCCGCGCCGCAAGGCGCGGCCATTGTTATTGGAGTAAGCCCGCGAATCGATCGGATTTTGATCGGTATATGAAAGCGATTGCAGCGATCGAACATGAAAGGAACTCGCGGCATGATGCACGGAATCATGGACAACCCCGGGATTCTCCGTTGCAACCTGCTGGGTTCTCACTAAACTGCGACCGACTCGGGTAGATGACCCGTCAGGGATGAGCAGAGAGAGACAGGCAAACTCACCTGAACGGTATGTGCACGAGCGGCAACGATCGCCGCGGGTGCGGCGTGTGCGCGATCCGGGGAACCGGTTCGTCGCGAGTTTCGCGGATGTGGGTCCGTGACATCTTTCGTGGGAGTTTCCGCCCCACGTTCGGTGAGGTTGGCATTGTGCAGATGTGAGTTCTGGAGAGACAAGACATGAAGACCGTTGCGATTCTGGCCCTCGTGGCTGCGGCGGGCGTTGCAAACGCTCAGGTGTACTCGTTCAGCGGGTCACAGACGATCGGTGATTCACCGGTCCCCTCCGCCACGAACACCATCATGGTTCCCGACTCGTTCTCGATCACCGATCTGAACGTCGTCTTCAAGGCGAACCACACGTTCAACGCCGACCTTGACGTCCTTCTCATCCGTGGCAGCAACTACGTCGTCCTCAGCACGGACAACGGCGGCAGCGGCGACAACTTCCAGAACGTCCGCTTCGACGACTCCGCCGCGGCCTCCATCACCACCGCGCCCACTACGGGCAACATCAACGGCATCTTCCGCCCCGAAGGCACCATCGGCACCAGCAGCACCCAGGGCATCGGCGGCACCGGTCAGCAGGCCGCCACCGGCCTCCTGAGCACCGCCGCGGTCGCCAACCTCGGCTTCTGGAACGGTAGCGACGCTCTCGGCGGCTGGACGCTTTGGATCGACGATGACGCCACCGGAGACGTTGGTTCGCTCCTTTACTGGTCCCTCGAGTTCAACGGCGTTCAGGACCCCAACGGTCCCCTGCCCCCGCCGCCCCCGCCCCCGCCGGCCCCGGCCTTCACCGGCAACTTCACCTCCACCCCCAACAACCTCGTTGAGGGCCTCTCCTTCGCGGCCACCACCGTCTGGAACCACCTCGCTCCCCAGGCCGGTCTCACCGACGGCTGCGGCGAAGGCGCGTTCCCCTGGCTCGCGGCTGTTGGCGGCGAGTTCACGGCCGTCGGCAACGAAGTCGGCTTCCGCGTTGAGCACGACGGCGGCCAGTTCCGCGTCGATCTCACCGGCCTCACCGCAGACCTCGACCTCTACGTGATGGGCATCGACGGCCTCCCCGGTAACGCCCTCTTCTCTTCCACCGCCGGTGGCACCACCTCCGAGTTCGTCGACGTGGTCCTCCCCGCCGGTACCTACTACGTCGGCGTCGATACCTTCTCCGGCGAAGGCTCCGCCTTCAACCTCACCTACATCCCCGCCCCCTCCGCCCTCGCCCTCCTGGGCCTCGGTGGCGTGGTCGCTGGCCGTCGTCGCCGCTAAGTTCGCCTTCACCCCCGGTGTTTCTCAAAGGGGCCGCGCCGCAGGGCGCGGCCCTTTTTTTCGTCCACTACGACCATCCGCGTCTGGCAGAAGAGCGTTGAACGGTATTTGTGAGGGGTTTCCGGGCCTGGTACGCAGCAAACTTTCGTGTGATCCGGGAAATTGAGGATAAACTAGGTTTTATCGATTGCAAGTTGCTGAGATCGCATTAAGCTGAGTGGTGACCGGGCGGTCGATTGGCCCGGGGTGAGAAGAGAGAGACAGACATACTCACCTAAGAGGTTTGAGCACGAGCGGCGAGAATCGCCGCGGGTGCGGCTTGTGCGCGATCCGGGGAACCGGTTCGTGGCGTGTTTCGCGGATGTGGGTCCGTGACATCTTTCGCGGGAGTTTCCGCCCCGCGTTCGGTGAAGTTGGCTTTGTGCAGAAGTGATTTCTGGAGAGACAAGACATGAAGAAGATCGCTGTTCTGGCCCTTGTGGCCGTTGCTGGCGTGGCGAACGCTCAGCAGACTTTCTCGTTCCTGAACGTCGAGAGCCGCGAGGGCGCTGGCAACGTTGCGAACGAGCTCCGCTCCGTGACCTTCTCGAACAGCTTCCTCTGGGACGGTTCCGTGACGGTTTCGGGCAACCTGACGAACATCCTCGCGGGTAACTTCGCGAGCGAGGCCCGGTTCCGCGTCGCGACCACCTCGAACGGCCTGGGCGCGCCCTCCTCTGGTTTCACGGCGACCGGTGCCTTCAGCGGCACGCTCCCGATCGGCCCCGCGACCCGCTCCCTCAGCGGCCTCTCGGGCGTTCCGTTCAACCCCTCGGGCCAGACCTGGAACCTCGAGTTCTTCGAGAGCTTCAACGACGGCGCCGGCGCTGACGCCCGCTGGGACGACATCTCGATCACCTTCAACGCGTTCGTTCCCCCGACGCCCCCCTCCTGCATCAACCTCGGCACCTGGAACGCCACCCAGATCGACACCAACGGCTCCTTCGACGGCAACGGCGTCCGCACGGACACCGAGCTCGGCCTCTACAACAGCAACGGCTTCCTCGTTGCCAACAACGACGATATCTCCAGCAGCAACTTCAACAGCATCCTGAGCGGCCTCTCGCTCGCTGACGGCGCGACCTACTACCTCGCCGTGGGCGGGTTCAACACCGCGTTCGCGGGCAGCGGCTTCGGCGTCACCGCCGGCACCGCCACGGGCGCCTTCAACCTCAACATCAACGGCGTCGCTGGCGTCGCCTCCGGTGCCCTCGCCGCCGGCGCGGTCAACTGGTACTGCTTCACGGCTCCGGCCCCCTCCGCCCTCGCCCTCCTGGGCCTCGGTGGCGTGGTCGCTGGCCGTCGTCGCCGCTAATCGCGGCTGACTGACTCGTATCCATCGCAACCCCCGCCGAAAGGTGGGGGTTGTTTTTTGGGGAAGGCCATAGGGCATAGGCCATAGGCCGTAAATTCAGACCACCGCCTGACGCCTGACGCCTGATGCCTATGGCCTACGGCCTTCCCCCCCCGCCTACCATCCCTCCTATGGCATGGATCACCAAGCCCTCGGGCACCATGAAGATCGAGCGTCGCGACCAGCCTTACCTGACCGCGGCAATGAAGGACTCCCTCACCCGCACCATCCTCCCGCGGTATGAGGTGAAGCAGGGCGCGCTGTTGCCCTGCCTCCACACCATCCAGCACGAGTACGGGTGGATCCCCCATCAGGCCATGATGGAGATCGCCGCGTTCCTTGAGATCGCCCCCTCGCAGGTCATCGATACCGCCTCCTTCTACGAGGAGTACTGGCTCAAGCCCAAGGGCAAGCACCTTGTGCAGGTCTGCCGCTCCATCGCCTGCGAAGTCTGCGGCCACGAGAACATCACCGAGGCCATCAAGGCACACCTGGGCATCGACGTCGGCGAGACTACCGAAGACGGCCGCTTCACCCTCATCGAACTCGAGTGCCTCGGGTCCTGCGACACCGCGCCCGTCATGCTCGTCGACGAGAAGCTCCACGAACGGCTCACCCCCGAAATGGCCGTCAAGATCATCAGCGCCGTGAAGGACGATCACGGCCACCACCACTGACCCTCGACACGGGAGGCGGGTATGGGCACGGTCATCCTCGTTGTGGTTCTTGCCGTCATCCTCTTCGGCGTGATGGCCTACATCACCTCCATCGCCCGCGCGGCACCCCCGGTCATCCGGCGCGGCGGCTGCGGTGGGTGCGGTGGTGGTCGCTCCTGCTCCGACGCGAACTCCATGATGTACGGGATGGCCGCGGGTTCCGTGCTCGCGTCCAGTGGCTCCGACGCCCCGATCAACCGCGACCACGACAGGATCTCGGACAACGTCGATCCCGATCACGGCAGCGGCAGCTCCGAGAGCGGATCAAGCGACAGCGGCGGTGGGGGGGACTCGGGTGGTGGTGGTGGCGACAGCGGCGGGGGGAGCAGCAGCGACTGAAGTCGCGGCTTCCACGTGCCCCGCTACAAACTCACGATCGCGTACGACGGCACCGAGTTCTGCGGCTGGCAGAGGCAGGAGCCTTTCGCGCCCGATGATCAAGACGAGAGGCCGCGCGACCAGCGGCCGGCGGTCGCCTCACCGACAGCGATGGACGCGGCGACGGCGTTGCCGCCGCGCGAGGGGGAGACGCGAGCGCGGGTGGCGCTGCGGACGGTGCAGCACGTGGTCGAGCAGGCTGTGATGTCGGTGGTGCGCCAGCAGGTGTCGCTGGTGGGCGCCAGCCGCACCGACTCGGGCGTGCATGCGCGCGGGCAGGTCGCGGCGTTCACGTGTTCCCCGCAAACCGGTGAGATCGACCCGCCGTCGCACGCGGGTTGGCCCGCCGAGCGCGGGACGGATCGGTTGATGCGGGCCATCAACGGCCGACTGCCCGATGACGTGCAGGTGCTCAGCGTCGAGGAAGCGCCCGACTGGTTCAACCCCATCCGGGGCGCGGTCGACAAGGCGTACTCCTACACGATCCACGAGGTGCGGCCCCCCCCGCGCGGGCAGGGGCTGCAGGCACTCTGGGGGCGTCGGTACGTTCATCAGGTATGGGACGAGATCAACGTCGCAGCGATGCAGGAGGCTGCGGCCCACATCGTGGGAGAGCACGACTTCGTCTCGTTCGCGGCGGCCAACCACGGGCGGCTGACGACGGTGCGCACGGTCTTCGGGTGCACCGTGACGTCGCTGGGCGAGGTGGAGAACGGGCACCGGCTGCGGATCGACGTGAGCGGCTCGGGGTTCCTGTACAACATGGTCCGGATCATCTCGGGCACGCTGCTGGAAGTGGGGCGCGGCCGCAAGTCGGCGGGCGATATCCCCGGGATCATCGAGGCAAAGGACCGTCGTGCCGCGGGCCCAACACTGCCGCCGACGGGGCTGTGCTTGGAGTGGATCAGGTACTCGGCTGCTGATTGACCGACCCGCGTCCGGAGTCGACGGTATCGGACGCGCGGTCCTAGCGAAAAATCCACGATTGTCGGCGGCAGGGGTCGCCGCGGGGTACGTTCCAAGTGCCGGAGCCACTCATGCGAACTCTGATCGGTATCGTTCTGTCCATTGCCGCGACCGCCCACGCCCAGTTGATCGGTGCCTCGGTGCCGGTTGCTGGTGGTTATGGGTACCTCGAGCATCACCTCGACTCTCGCACGACGACCTTCGTCGCGATCGACCCGTCGGGGCCGGCGCCGTCGTTTGGTGAGTACCGGGGCGTGGATGGTGGAGGTGCGCCGCTGGGCGAAGGTGGTGGGTACGACGATCGTTCCGGTCCGTGGATCACCAATCGGCAGGAGTACCCGTTCCGAACGGCGTGCAAGGTGATGAGCCGGTTCGGCACGGAGGACTGGATTCACTCGACGGGGACGGTCGTCGACGCGGAGACGGTGGTTGTCAGTCCCGACCTGATCTTTCGGAACAGCAACGGCGGGGAGTGGGCATCGAGCGTGGTCGTCTGCGTCGGTTGGGACGGCACCGGTGACCCAACCGTGATCGACCCCGTTCGGGGCTACTACGGCCCGACACCCGTGACTGAACTCATGGTTGCAAGCCCCAGCCAACAAGTCGGCGCGGTCCGGCTCGCGCGACCGGCTGGGGTGCTGACCGGTTGGCCGGGCCTGGTGTTCGGAGACTCGTGCAACTACACCTACAGGACGTGCTATACGCGGAGCTTTCCGACCGAACCGGTGTGCACCCTGTTCGGCAACCCGCTCGACGGCACCCGACTCTTCCAAGATGGGGGCCTGTTTACCGACTGCCAGTCCATCGGTGGGGGGGGGAACTACCTGTTCAGCCAGAACTTCACGCAGGAGTGCAACGTGCCCACGATCGGCATGGAAGGTGCCGCGATGTGGTTCACCGAGAACGACCAGAGCTACGTCGCCGGCCTCTTTCTGAGCACGCCGGAGCCGTTTCCGAACATGCTCTACGACTCGGTCTACTGGATCTTCACGCTCGAAGACGCCACCGCGATCGCGCAGTTCATCAGCGGTTCGCGCGGCAATACGTTCGACCTGCACGCGCTCGATTGCGATGTGACCCCGTCCTCCCTTCGCCCCGGCGAGTCGACGACCGAAATCTCCTTCCTCGTCGCGAACCCGACGAACGCCCCGGCGTTCGGAGCGTTCACCTACACCTACGGCGTCTATCTCTCCACCGATCGCACGATCACGACCAGCGACGTGTTGCTCGGTCAGGGTACGTTCTTCGCCAACATCGGGAGCATGGACAGCCTGCGCATCACGGCCCCGAACTTCGCGATCCCCGCGAACACCACCGCGGGCCAGCGGTACATCGGCGTTGTCATCGGCTCCGCGTTTGATTCGACTCCCTCGAACAACGACTCATCCGACTGGGACGCGGTGCCCATCACGATTGATCCGGTGGCACCCAACAACAACGCGTGCGCGAACGCCACCAACGTGCCGTTCAACCAGCAGTTCAACGTGACGAACGTGAGCGCGACCAACGACGGGACCGGGTCTTGCGGCGGTGCCGCGGCGGAGCACGAGGACACCTGGTATCGGTTCGTTCCGCCGTACACCGGGCGGTTCCGCCTCGAGGCGCTGCCGGGTGGCACGCTGGCGAGCACGGTGATCTCGGTGCACACGGGGTGCCCCGGTACGTTTGGGAACACCATCGCCTGCACGGCGGCGACCCTCCCAAACCTCGCGTTCCTGGAGTTCAACGCGACGCAGGGGCAGGCGGTCCGCATCCGCTTCGCGGGTGCCAACAACACGAACGGAACGGGCATCCTGCGCATCACGCCGGCGGTGCCGATCAACGACAACTGCCCCGGCATGAGCGTGGGGCTCGGCACCTTCGAGGGCACGCTCCGCGGCACCACCACCCAGGGCCCCAGCTGCTTCAACGCCACCGGCGGCGACGTCTTCTTCACGCACATCGTCAACTGCGCCGGCGAGTACACGATCTCGCTGGGTGGCACGAGCGATATGCCCAACTCGGTGCTCACGGTCTTCACCGGGTGCCCCCCGACGGCACAGAACCAGATCATCTGCGCGGGCACCACACGCCCGGGAGTTCATCCGAGTGTGACGCGGCACTTCGATGTCGGCAGCCTCCTGACGATCCGCGTCTCCGCGCCGACCGTTGCCTCGGCCGGTGAGTTCGTGCTGAGCATCTCCGCGGCGAATGAATCTCAGGACCAGTGCGCCGATGCGCAGCAGGTCGACGCGGGAGTCCCCATCCCGTTCACGACGTGCGCGGCGACTCCCTCCGCGACCAACACGGCGTCGGGGTGTGTGCTCGGGACGAACAACACCGTCGGCCCCGATGTTTGGTTCCGCTGGACCGCCCCTTCCGTGCCGGTAGACGCCAGCTTCGCCGTGTGCGACAGCACCTTCGACACCACGCTCGTGGCGTACCTCGGCGGTTGCCCGGGTTCGGGCGTGCAGTTCGCGTGCGCCGACAACGTGTGCGGCGACGACGGCCTGATCTCTTTCAGGTCACTGCCCAACGCGACGTATCTGATCCGAGTTGGTGGCGCGGCGAGCATCTTCGGGATCAACGACCGCGGGTCGGGTGAGTTGGTCATCACGACCCGCCCGGTCTGCGCCTGGCAGTCCGACGGCTGCGCCGCGGACTTCAACAACGACGGCGGGATCGACGGCGACGACGTGATCGGCTTCTTCGGGGAATGGGACACGGGCGGCGGGTGCGCCGACGTGGACGCCTCCGGTGGGGTGGATGGTGACGACGTCATTCTCTTCTTCGGCCTCTGGGACAACGGCGGAATCGGCGCGCCGGGGTGCTGAGCGCTGGTGCGGATCGTGGGGTTGCCCAATGGTCCTCCGCGCGCGGGCGGTTCGGTTGAGCGCGCGTCAAAAAAAAGACCGCCGCGCGGGGTACCGCGCGGCGGCTGAGACAATCACATGAAACGCGAGCGTTGATCAGCGACGACGACGGGTCGCGACCAGGCCAGCCAGACCCATGAGGACGGCGCTGGCGGGAGCGGGAACGACGGAGATGTTGAAGACCTGGGTCGACGTTTCGGTGTCGATGAGCGGGAAGACCTGGTTCTGGAACCGGAAGCCCATCGTGGCGCCGGCGTTGAGGCCGTTCTCGTTCGAACCAGCAATCGCGTTGAAGTTCTTGAGGCCCGAGGAGACGGAGATGCCACGGGTCACGTTGCTGACCGAGGCTTCAAAGCGAGCGCGCTGGCCGGGGCCAAGGGCCTCGGGGGCGTAGTAGGTGTAGGAGACTTCCATCACGTCGCCGGGGAAGAAGATGGGGGGAGAGGAGGGGTTGTTGAAGCCACCTTCACCGAAGAGGAAGAAGTCCTGGCTGGCGCCGCCGACGAAGGAGGTGCCGTTGCTGATGAGCCACACGCCGCCTTCATCGATGAAGGAGTTGCCCTGCTCGTTCACGCGGGGGTTGTGGATCCAGAAGCCAGCCTCGGAGTTGATGGGAGCGCTGACACCGGTGGGGTGGTTGGTGGTCATCGTGAAGCACGAGCGAACCTGGAAGCTGTCCGTACCGGTGATCTGGTAGGGGGTCGCGCCGCCGTCGTTGCTCAGCCACGCGATGTGGCGGTTGGCAAAGCCACCCGTGCCCGCGGAGTACTGCTCGCGAACGTTCAAGGCGCCCAGGCCAGCGATGGGGGTGGTGCCGTTGTAGCTGGCGGCCTGAACCGATCCGTTCACGTTGAGGGTGCTCGGGATCACCGCGCTGGGGTTACGGAAGCTCTCGTACGTGTTGAACGAGATCGAGTTGATGCTGTTGGGGTTGGCCATCGCCATGCCCGCAACACATGCCAAGGCAACTGCGCCGAAACCAAAAGTCTTGCTCATATCAAACTCTCCTCTTTCTTTGGTTGGCTTTCGCCAATCAATGGATTCTGCTTCCACCAAACAAGCCGCGACTCACTATCCGTGGATCATGGACCACATTCCCGTGCCGTGCCAGTGAACACTCAACTTGGCACTGTGGAAGCGTTTTCATTGTCTCCGATCTCCTGGGGTTGTCAACAGAATCGCAGCAATTCGGAACCCTCGTTCTGGCCGAGTGAGTCCGATAATTACTGCTTCGTGATCGGCATCCCCAGACGCGTAACTGCCGCCCGCACAGCGGGATGCGAGTGGAATAGCTTCCACACCAGCCCCGTCCGGGCGTTCTCGATCGCCAGCATCATCGGCCCGTGATCGATTGGCAGGTGGTCCGGTCCCACCCAGACCGTGCCGTCCTCGTTGACCCGGAACGAGTCTGCAAACCCCCATCCCCCGGTTGCGGGGTCCTGCCAGAGGGCCGGAGCCTTCTGTGCCAACTCCCGGTAGTACCGCAGCGCATCGAGCGCCCCCGCCGGATCAAACAGGATGCTCGAACCCGCCGCGTACGGCGCGATCGTCCCATCCCCGTAGTTGTCGGTCGCCCGGAATGTCGGGTAGTCGTACTCGGGGCGCAGCCACTCCGGCGACAGCGGTTCGGGGAACACCCCGTACACCCCGTAGCCCCCGGGCACGTCGCTCGCCGAAAGCCCCCAGGCCCGACCGCCGAGGTTCGAGAGCTTCTTGGGGTTCTCCGCGCACTTCAACTGGTGAAGCAGCGTGTGGCGACGGCTGTTCTCCCACCAATCCACTCGGACGCGGTTCGCGACTCCGTGTGCCGCGGGATCGTCGGCACCCATGCCGGCGTACGCGATGAAGCAGTGGCTGAACTGGGCGGTGAAGAGGGCGCCGCTGTACGGGAAGAAGACCATCGGGCCGATTCGGGGGTCCTGGCCAAGGCCGCGGCGGAGGCCGTAGTACGCCGACACAGGGAGGCGGTGTTCTTCGAGGGGTGCGGCGACCGCGAGGAACGCGACCAGCCGGTGTTCGCAGCCGTTGTCGACCCATCCGTACGGGAGGCGCTTGCCGGAACCGAGGAGGTTCTTGGGATCGTCGGGCTTCCAGCCCAGGGAGATATAGCCCTTCTCGTAGTCGTGGCGGGCGTCGTCGCCGACGACGTACGGCTTCCAGTTGACCTGGGCAAAGAGTGAATCGGCCTTCGTCGCGACGTCACCGCCGAAGTAACTGGCGGCGGTGAGTGCGCCCGCGAAGAACAACGCGGCGTCGATGGTGCTCGCGACGCTCTCGAGGTGGTCGCTGTTGTGCGGGCCGCCGGTGTGGGGGTTGATGAAGTGCTGGAAGACGCCCTCGTGGCGGATGGCGGGGTCGCGGGCCATGAGGTCGAGGATGGCGTTGGCGCGGGTGGCGGCGTCCTCACGGGAGACCCAGCCGCGTTCGACGCCGATGGGGAGCGACGCGAGCTGGAAGCCAACCCCCGCGACGGAGACCCACGGGATGCTGGTGCGATCGGGCACCAGATGGCCCGGGCCTTTGCCCGCGTTCCAGAAGTAGTTGAAGCACCCGCGCTGGATTTCCTCGAGGAACTTCTCGTCCTCGGGGGAGAAGGCGAACGGGGGGCGCGGGTGCCCGGCGTCGGTGATGGCGATGGGCAGGTCGGTGACCGGCTTGTCCCCGGGCTGCGGTGATGAGCAGGCCGGGAGGAGGACGGCGGCGGCGAGCGCAGCGGCGGCGAAGTGCTTCATGATGGGCTCCGTGAAAGCGTTTTCATAGTAGTCGCGCGGGTCCGCGCCGTCATGGTGTTCCGCCCGGGAATGGGTAGGATGGGGGCGTGGCCAAGAAATCAAAGGCATCGACAACGGGCAGGGCGCACGCATCGATCCAGGACGTCGCGGAGGCGGCGGCCGTCTCCATCGCGACGGTGAGTCGCGTGATCAACACCCCGAAGCTCGTTTCGGCGAAGACGCGGGACCGGGTGAACGCGGTGATCGAGGAGCTTGGCTACTCCCCGAACCCCTTCGCGAAGGGCCTCATCACCCGGGCGTCGCGTGTGCTGGGCTTTGCGCTGCCCGACATCCACGGCGAGTTCTACTCCGGGCTGCTGCAGGGTGCGAACGCCAAGGCCCGCGAGCTGGGGTACCACCTTCTGGTCAGCGCGGAGTCCCGGGCGGACGCCCACCGCGACGGGCAACGGGCCCTGGGTTTCGGGTTCATCGATGGCCTCGCGCTCATGATCACCGAGCCCAATGCGGCGATCTGGCGCGAGGCTCGTGCGACCGGGCTGCCGGTGGTCCTGATGGATACGGAGTCGGGCGAGCCGGACGTGGACTGCATTCTGGTGGACAACGCGGCGGGGACGCGCGAGGCGGTGGAGCATCTGCTCGCGGGCACGTCCGCATCGAAGCTCTTCTTCGTCGGCGGTCCGCACGAGAACTTCGATACCCGCAAACGCGCTGACGCGTTTGTCGCGACCCTCCGGGCGGCGGGCCACAAGGCGACCACTCAGCAAGTCTGGTTCGGCGCGTACTCCGTGGACTGGGGCCGCCGCTGGGTCGAGGAGCATTTCCACGAACTCAAGGGCAGCGCGGTCCTCGCGGGTAACGACGAGATTGCCCTCGGCATTCTGCAGGCCTCGCAGGACCGCGGGCTGGTCCTCCCACGCGACCTGCGGCTTGTGGGCTTCGACGACACGCGCCTGGCGACCATTGTTCGCCCCGCGATGTCCAGCGTTCACGTGCCCATGGCGGCGGTCGGCGCGGCGTCGATCGACGCGCTGGCGTCGCGCGTGGAGGACCCGACGGTGAGCAAGCGGGTGGTGCGACTGCCGACGACGCTGGTGGTGCGCGAGAGCAGCCGCGTGTAGGCAGGCTTGGGGACGGTGGTGGTGCTCACCCGCCGATGCGGGCGGTGCCCAGGGGCGCGTCGATGCGGACTTTCTTGTTGATGACGCCCCTCCAGGTGGTCGTGCTGGGCTTGAGGCGGTATTTGCTTCCGTTGGTGGTGTTGCCCAGCGCCATGGCCATGGTGCGGTAGGGCTGGGAGTATCCACCGACCTCGGCGAGGGTGGTGGAGTTGAAGTCGATCCAGAAGCCGTCGACGGCCATGGTCGGCCAGGTGACGCCGGCGTCGATGAGTGCATCGACGGCGCTGGCGACCTGCGGCGCGGGGTCGTCGCCCTCGCGGCTGTTCATGAGGACGACGATGCTGATGCCGTCGGACCGTTGCCGCATGACGCTGTTGGTGCCGTTGAGAGATCCGGAGTGAGTACCGCCGCGGTCGGGATTCTCCGAAAGGCGGGTCCCGCTCGTACCACCGACGGCGACGCGGTAGTTGTCCATGTAGACGAGCATGGGTGCGGCGCTCATGACGAGGTTGCCGTGCCCGATCATGACTTCGAGTTCCCAGTTGCCGTAGGGGCAGTCGACAGGGCCGCTGACGTTGTCGAAAACGCTGCCGCAGAACGAGGACCCGTCGTAGTAGGGTTCGCGGAGGTTCTGATTGGCGGCGAACGTGCGTCCGGTGAAGATCTCGGTGGAGGGAACCCACATCGAGGGCGTGAGGATGTTGCTCCGGATGAAACTCAAGTAGCTCTGGCCGCTCACGGTCTCGATGACGCGACCGAGGCACATGTAGCCGAAGTTCGAGTAGCAGTACGTGAGGTTGCCGTTGCTGTTCATGCAGCCGTTGGTTCCGGGGGTGAACTCCAACGGTTGTCCGAGCATGTAGCGGATCGTGTTGTCCCGCCCCGGCGGGGAGGGGATGTTCATCGCGTCCGCGATCTCCTCGGCGGCAAACTGCGGGTCTCCGATCGGCGCGATGGCGCGGCTCCATCCGCCGCGGTGGTCGAAGGCGTTGTCGATGGTGACGTTTCGCAGGCGAGAGTCGCCCACGGGACCAAAGGGCGTGATGTTGAGCACGCCGGGCACGGATTGGCCGAGGTTGAAGAGCGGCGTGTTCCAGTCGAATGCGCCGGCGTTGATGAGGTCGCGGATCGCGGCGGCGGTGATGGGTTTTTCGCAACTGGCGATGCGCATCGGGGTGTTTTCAGGGGTGGCGATGGTGCCCCAGACCGAGCCGATGTTGCCGAAGCCCCGCTGGTACACGATGACGCCGTTGCGGCTGACGGCCAGCACGCCGACCGAGATGTCGTTCGCGATCATCACGTTCTGCATCGCGGTGTCGAAGGCGGAGAGGGAGCTGATGGCGCGGCCGGTCTTGGCGAGCTGCGCGGTGGCGGCGGGGGCGGAGAGGGTGAGCGCGGCGAGCGCGCACGCGACGGAGAATGACTTGTTCACGTGTGGTGCTCCGTTACGCGGGTCAGTGGAGGTTGACGAGCACGAGCACGAGCCCGGTCTCGCCGCGGGGCAGAGCGGTCATGGCCTTGCCGATCACGGCGCCGTGGGAGCGAGCGACATCCGTGGCGGTCATGGCGTGACCGGGCGTGTCGGAGGTCGTGAGCAGATCACCGACCTCGATCGCGGTAGTCGAGGCGTCGCAGCGAACCCACACGCGTCCGCTGAGGGCGATCGCGGGTGCGTCGGCGTGTCCGGGGAGGTTGCCCATGATGCTCCCGGCGGGGAGGTTGTTGGCCCCGCTGATGACCCCGGCGACCTTTCGGGTGTACGCGCCGCGGGCGGTGCAGAGATGGCCGGCGTTGGTCTCGTCGATCATGACGACGGTGCCGGGCTCGGGGCGTTCGTCGTTGGTGAAGGGGAAGCGTTCGGCGAGATCGGCGCCGACGACTTCGAGGACCTTGACCTTGGTCACGTCGGCCCCGCTGATGTCGACGGTGCCGCCGTCGAAGTTCAGGTACAACGTGGAGGCGACGCCGTTGGTGCGGGCCATGATCTCGTTGTTGTCGATCGCGATGTTGGCACCCGTGGTTGTGCCGATCGTGACGAAGCCGCCCGACACGGGCTCGGCATCGGAACCGCCCTCGACGTGCAGCCGCGTGGCGGGCGCGGTAGACCCGATACCCACGCGTCCGCCGCCGCCGACCATCAGGATGTTGTTGGTCGCGTTGGGGTTCAGGTTGAGGGTGTTCCAGCCGTTGATTTCGTCGCCGTCCATGGTGATGGTGTGACCGAAGCCAAAGGTGCCATCGACCGCGGTGTTGATGCGGACCACGCCATCGGTGAACGCGGTGTTTTCAACGGTGCCGTGGACGGTGAGCTTCGCGAGCGGGGAGCCGGTGCCGATGCCGACGTTGCCGGTGTTGGTGCTGCTGATCGCGGTGCCGTTGATCGCCCAGGGGTTCGAAGAGGAGACCGAGAAGGGCGTCGGGTTGATGGGCTGACGGGGCGAGAGGAGCGTGAAGAACGAGGGGCTCGAGCCGGGCCGAACACCGACTTCGAGCCAGCGTGCCTGACCGACGTATGCCGTGGCGCCGAAGTCCACGTTCGCGGTGATGAGGCCGTCGGTGATCGTGACGTCATCGAGCACCACCATCGAACCCAGCGGCAGGCCCGCCGTACTGACCCCGTACAGCCGGAAGGACACGTCGAAGACGCCGTTGGCGGGCGCGCCGTTGTGCATGAGCCGGCCCTGGTAGGTAAAGGCCGTGCCGAGGGCGGTCTGACCGAGGGCGGAAGTGGAAACCGCCGCGACGAGGGCGGCGGCGAGGAAGGTGGTGGTGAGAGGCCGCATCGAAAGTCTCCTTGCGTGTCCGTGATGAACAGCGGGGTGCTGTCCAGCAGGGTGAACGCGAAGCGCGCGGGCGGCTGCCGCGCGGGTGAACGGAATTGTGTGGGGTGAGCGGTTCTCCTCGGGCGGTGGGGGGGTGGATTGGGTTGGCTTACTGGACCGTCGCGGTGACGCCGGCGGTGGCACGGAGGATGATGGGGCGGTTGATGGTGCGTTCGGTGGGTTGGAGCGGGTAGGTCGCGGTGGTCTTGAGGTTGATGAGGTAGCTGTTGCCGCGGGTGACGTACGCGCCGGTGAAGTTGCGGTAGGGCGTGGCGAAGGAACCGTTGCCCGCGACCACGGAGGTGGGGTCGAGCCAGATGCCCAGGGCGGCGTGGGAGTCGAGGCGGCCGCCGGACGCGACGAGCGTGGACCACTCGGTGGAGGTCACGACGGTGTTGAGGATGCGCTCGCGGATCTGGGAGTAGGTGAGGGTCGGGTAGGTGGCGAGGATGAGTGCCGCGGTGCCTGCGACGTGCGGCGCGGCGAGCGAAGTCCCGCCGGTGGCGAGCACGCTGTTGCCGAAGGTGAGGCTGACGATGTCGTCGCCGGGGGCGGCGAGGTCGACGGTGTTCACACCGACGTTGCTCGAGGGGCGACGGGAGCCGTTCTCCAACATCGCGGCGACGCTGATGACGTTCTCGAGCGCGTAGTTGGCGGGGTAGTACGGCGTGACGTCGTTGTTGGTGGTTGAGTTGCCCGCGGCGGCGAAGGCGATGTGGCCCGCGGCCTGGGTCGCGGCGAGGGTATCGAAGAGCGACTGAGAGAAGGTCGGTGAGACGTAGCTGTGGTTGGAGATGCGGGCGCCGTTGGCGGCGGCGTACTCGGTGGCGAGGACGGCGGAGACGAGGGAGGCGCACGAAGGGCTGGGGGGCGCTTCGAGGCGGAGGTTCATGAGCTGGACGCGCCAGCAGACGCCGGCGATACTCGAGCTGTTGTTGCCGCGGGCGCCGACGACGCCGGCCATCAGCGTGCCGTGGTTGCTGCAGGTGGGATCGGGGGTGTTGTCGTTGTCCCAGTAGTCCCAGCCGCGGTTGTCATCGATGTAGCCGTTGCCGTCGTCGTCGATGCCGTTGCCGACGATTTCGTCGGCGTTGGACCAGAGGTTGCCGGCGAGGTCGCCGTGGGTGACGTCGATTCCGCCGTCGATGATCGCGACGATGACGGAGAGTGCGTTGGTGCGTTCGTCCCACGCGTTGACGGTGCGTGCGCCGGCGTTGGCTGTCTTGAGCGCCCACTGCGTGGAGAAGAGGATGTCGTTGGGAGTGGCCTGCGTGCGGCTGTAGTACTGAGGCTCGGCGTAGAGCACCGCGGGGTGATCGAGATAGGCGACGACCGCCTCGGGGACGGTGAGCGAGGAGACTCGGACCGCGTAGAGGTCGTTGACCAGGGAGGACTCGTGGAGGACTTCGGCCTTGCCGGCGGCGCGGTGGGCCGCGTCCATCTGCTCGGGCGTGGTGCCGGGTTTGAAGCGGACGAAGAGGCTGTCGGGGGCGTAGTCGGAGGGCTTGACGGTTCGGAAGTTCCGCTTGTCGATGGCGGGGGGCGTGAAGGTCATGAGGGAGGGATCGAGGGGGACCTTGACGCGAGGGTCGCCGAGCTTGAGCAGGTCTTCGCGGGTGGTCTGGTAGACGTTGACGGTGTCGGCGGGGCTGAGGTTGGCGAGTTGCTGAGGGGAAAGTGCCTTGCCGGGTTCGACGATTGCGCCGTTGTCGGCAGCGATTGCGGCACCGGCGAGTGAGGCGATGATGGAGGCGATGAGGGATGAGCGGTTCATGTCGGGCTCCTTGTGATCTCGCCGTGGTTACTTGAGGTTGACGAGAACGAGGACCATGCCGCGACCTTCGGGGAGTTCGGTCATGGCCTTGCCGATGACGCTGCCGTCGGAGCGGTCGCGGTCGGTGGCCTTCATGGCGTGGCCCGGGGTGGCGGAGGTGGTGAGCTTGTCGCCGGCCTTGATGGGGCCGTTGGAGGCGTCGGCGTAGACCCAGACGCGGCCGGAGAGGGCGATGGCGGGGTGGTCTTCGCTGTTGGGGAGGTTGCCGAGGATGGTGCCGGCGGGGAGGCCGTTGGCGCCGCTGACGATGCCGGCGACGTGCGTGTTGTACTCGCCGTGGGCGATCTCGAGGGTGCCGGGGTTATCGGCGTCGATCATGACGACCATTCCGGGCTGGGGCTTGTCGCCGGTGAAGGGGAACTTCTCGGCGAGGTCGGCGCCGTGGACCTGGAGAACGCGGACGTGCGCGGTGCCGTTCATGGCGAGGAAGACTTCGCCGTTGACCTGGCTGTTGAGGTTGAGTGCCGCGGGGGTGGTGTTGGCGGAGAAGGCGTTGATGGTGTTGGTGGAGAGGTCCATGTGAGGCGTGGCGAGGAACCCGATGCGGGCCTCGGTGCTCACGTGGAGGGGCTTCTCGACGGGGTTGCTGCCGAGACCGGCGCCGACGGAGGCGAAGGAGTTGGGCTGCGTGAAGACGTTGGCGGATGACTTCAAGGGAACGTTGGTGGACATGCGGGCGTCGGCGACGAAGCCGGTCACGAGGTTGGACGCGTTGAGGTTGATGAGCCCCGTGCCGCTGCCGGAGAAGGAGTTGGAGGCGTTGCTGAAGGTGTTGACTCCGGTGAACGTGTTGGCGGCGGACTCGAGGGGGACGTTGGCGGAGAGGCGAGCGTCGGGGAGCGTACCGGTGGCGATGTTGGATGCGTTCAGCGCGGTGAGGCCGGCGCCGCTGCCGGAGAACGAGTTGGAGGGGTTGCCGAAGGTGTTGGCGGCGGACAGGAGGGCGACGTTGGCGGAGAGGCGGGCGTCGGAGATCGTGCCGGTAGAGATGTTGGAAGCGTTCAGTGCAGTGAGGCCGGTGCCGACGCCCGTGAAGGAGTTGAACGCGTTCGTGAACGTGTTTGCGGCGGAGAAGGTGTTGGCGCTGCTGCGGAAGGCGACGGACGCGGGGAGATGGGCTGTCGAGAGCGTGCCCGACGAAATGAAGTTTGCGTTGAGTTCTGTAATCTGGCTGCCGCTGCCGGCGAGCACGTTCGAGGAGTTCGTCATCTGAACCGCGCCGGTGAAGACCTGCGGTGAGGTGCCGTTCAGGCGGGCGACGTTCGTGGAGAGGCGAGCGTCCGAGAGCGTGCCGGTGAGGTTCGCGGCATTGGTGTAGTACGTGGCGTTCTGGCCGTTGAGCGTGCCGGCGTTGGCGGCGAACGAAGCAAAGGGAGTGGCGGTGAGGGGTTGGCGGGGGTCGACGACGGTGAATGGATCGGAGGAACCGGAGGGGCGGATGGCAATCTCGAGCCAGCGCTGCTGCCCGTTGAATGCCGCGGTGCCGAACTCGTTCGCGGTGTTGAGCATGACGGCGAACTGACCGTTGACGGCGTTCACGCCGAGGGCGACCTGGGGCGTGCCGAGCTGGGTGCCGGCGGTCTGCGCGTCGAAGAGCGAGAACTGGATATCGATGGTTCCGTTGACGGGCGAACCGGCGTCGGCGACGGTGCCCTGGTAGGTGAAGGCCTGGGTGATGGCCTGGGCGTGTGCGCTGGCGGCCGTGCCGGTGGCGGCGAGGAGTGCGAGGAGGAAGCGGGCGGCGGAACGGTTCGTGCGGACCTGCATGGCGAAACTCCTAGAGTGTGAACGTGAGTGGGAACACACAGGCAGACACGGCGCGAGCGCGAGCACTGACAGGAATCCGCCAGAAGTGATGAAACGCGAGATCGTGGTGGAGCGTGTCGTGCAAAAACACAACAACCGTCGCGGGGCGCGACGGGCGCACGGGGTCGATCTAGAGGGGACAACACAGGAGGAGGGCGCGGGGTGACAAGAAATCGGCCAGAAAGCGCGGGATGAGTCCGAAATCGCTGTTCGGTAGGGGTGTTGTGGGGTAGATTGGTGTCGCCATGGAAGAACGACGGTCGGCAATCATGAGGCTCTCAGAGACGGCGGCGGCCGGCGATTCGAAGGCGTCGGCCGAGTTGCTGCCGCTGGTGTACGACGAGTTGCGGGTCATCGCGGCGAGCATGCTGCGGGATCAGCGGGGTGGCCACACGCTGCAGCCGACGGCGTTGGTGAACGAGGCGTATCTGAAGATCGTGGGCACGGGCGGGCGGGAGTGGAGCGGGCGGCAGCACTTTCAGGCTGTCGCGGCGATCGCGATGCGGCAGATCCTGGTGAACCACGCGCGGGATCGGCGTGCGCAGAAGCGTGGGGGGAGCGGGTGGAAGCGCGTGACGCTCGTTGTGGCGGAAGACAAACGCGCGGATGCGCCGGATGACGCCGACCTGCTGGCGTTGGACGAGGCGTTGACGAAACTGGAGGCGATTGACGCGACGCAGGCGCGGATCGTGGAGATGCGGTACTTCGCGGGGCTGAGCAACGCGGACATCGGGGTGCTGCTGGGGATCTCGGAGCGATCGGTGATCCGCGAGTGGCGGATGGCGCAGGCGTGGCTGGCCGCGCAGCTGCGGGAGCGGGGCGAGAGCGCATGAGCGGTGCGGAGCACAAGCGGGTGAAAGAGGTGTTCTTCGCGGTGTGCGATCTGCCGGTCGCCGAGCGGGCGGTGGTGTTGGATCGCGAGTGCGGCGGAGACGGCGTGCTGCGGGCGCGTGTGGAGGAACTGCTGCGGGACGACCCGGGTGACACGGGGCGCGGGGTGTTGCCGCCGCCGAGCGAGGCGTCGCTTGTCGCGGCGGTGCTGGCGGAGGACGAGAGCGGGTTCGAGCCGATGGGCGAGATCGCCGGGTGCAGGGTGATCCGGAAGATCGGCGAAGGCGGGATGGGAGCGGTGTACGAGTGCGAGCAGGAGACGCCCCGACGGCGCGTGGCGGTGAAGGTGGTGCGTCAGGGGCTGGCGGATCCCGCGGTGCACCGGAGGTTCAGGCAGGAGGCGGAGATTCTGGGGCATCTGCGGCATCCGAACGTGGCGCAGGTGTACGAGGCAGGCGCGACGGGTGTGACGTTCCGCAACGGCGCGACGACGCGGTGCGCGTACATGATGATGGAGCTGGTGGACGGCAAGCCGCTCTCGGTGTACGCGAAGGAGCGGGGGCTGGGCGTGCGGGAGCGGTTGTCGCTGATGGTTGACGTGTGCGACGCGGTGCGGCACGCGCACGCGATGGGGATCGTGCACCGCGACCTGAAGCCCGCGAACATACTGGTGGAAGAGCGGACGGCGGATGGCGGGGTGGGATGTCCGCGCATTCTGGATTTCGGCATCGCACGCATGACGGGCGACCAGCGCACCGGGCTGTGGATGACGACGTCGCCCGGTCAGATGCTCGGGACGCTCGCGTACATGTCGCCCGAGCAGGTGCTGGGTGATGGCTCGCGAGTGGACACGCGGAGCGACGTGTACGCGCTGGGGGTGATTCTCTTCGAGTTGCTGGCCGGGGCGCTGCCGCTGGCGCTGGATTCAACGTCGCTGGCGGAGGCCGCCAGAATCGTGCGCGACGTCGATCCGCCCGAACTCGACCGCGTGAAGCCCGAGTACCGCGGGGATCTCTCAACGATCGTGTCCAAGGCGCTGCGGAAGCAGGTGGAGGACCGGTATCAGTCGGCGGGTGAGCTGGGCGCGGATCTGCAGCGGTACCTGGACGATCAGCCGATCTCGGCGCGGCCGGCGACGCGGATGTACGTCTTCCGGAAGTTCGTCAGGCGCAACAAGGGCCTCGTGTTCGGCGTGGGGGTGGGCGCGGCGGCACTCGTGATCGGAGCGGTCGCGGCGGGAGTCGGTTTGGTGGCCTCGATGCGGGCGAACGAGCGGATGCGGGAGTCGATGGAGGAGACCCAGCGGCAACTCGCGCGAAACTCGCAGGTGACGGGGTTGATGCGAAAGATGCTGCTGTCCGTGAAACCATCGGTGGCGAAGGGGCGCGACACGACGGTGATGCGCGAGGTCATCGAGTCCACCGTCAAGCGGCTCGACTCGGGAGACCTCAAGGATCAGCCGGAGGTCCGGATCGAGATGCTGGACACGCTCGCGGAGACGTACGCGGCAATCGGCGACAACGAGGTCGCGCTGCGGACCATCGAGCAGGCGATGGCGATTGCCAGAACCGTGAAGGACCCCTCCGATCCGGTCTGCCTGCACGCGGGGCGGACGTACGCGTCGTTGCTGCTGGACTGGGGCCGGCACGCCGAGGCGATCCCGGTGATGCGCGAGGTGCTCGCGGGACGCGCGAAGAGCGAGCCCGTCGAGGGGCTCGAGACCGCCTCGGATCACGCGGTCTTCGCCACCGCCACGTACCGCGCGGGCGATCACATTACAGCGGTCGCATCACTGCGCAAGGTGCGCGAGATCCGCGAGCGGCTGCTCGGCAGTGATCACCCCGACGTCGGCGCGGCGATCGCCAATCTCGCGGGCCACCTGCAGAACGCGGGCGAGTTCGACGAGGCGCGACGCCTGCTCCTGGAGTCGATCCGCATCTACGAGTCGCAGGACGCGCCGGTGCACATCACCATCGTCAAGAACAACCTCGCCGCGCTGCTCTACGACATGAAACTCCTCGACGAGGCCGAGGCCGTCGCGCGCGAGGCCATCGCGCTGGGCGCAACGGTCTACGACGCGGAGCACCAGCAGATGGGGGTCATGCGGTTCACGCTCGCGCACGTCCTCCTCGCGCAGGATCGCCCGCGCGACGCCGCGGAGGAGTTCATCCTCGCCGCGGCGGCCTTCGCGAAATCGTTCGGCGCGGGCAACGAGACCGCGGCCAACGCCGAGCGGCTCGCGGCGGGCTCACTGGCGATGGCCGGCGAGTTCTCTCGCGCGGAGACGACCCTGCTGGGTTCCGCGCGGCCCGCGCCCGCGGCGACGGGCGACATTCGGTGGAACCGCGCACTCGCCACCGCAATGGCGGACCTGTACGACCGGTGGGATGCCGCCGAACCCGAGTGGGGGCTCTGGCGCGCGAGGGATGCGTGGATGTGGACGCTGGAGCCGGCCAGGGAACGTTGACCGCGGCTCGCGCCCGGCACGTCACCTTTCGCTTCCGACGTTCTCACTTCACCACTCGACCGCTTCTTACTGATTCTCCGCCCGACGGGCCCACTCGAACTCCAGTGGTTCGAGTTCCGCCGCCAGCTTGTTGCGCTCCGCCGAGAGCTCGTTGGCCTGCTTCGGGTTCCGCCAGACGTCCGGGTCGTTGACCTTCGCGTCGATCTCGCGCATGCGCGTCTCGATCTTCTCGATCTTCTGCTCGAGTTGCTCGGTCTTCATGCGCGCGAGCGCGTTGGCCGAAGGACCGGCGGAGAAGGTCGGCGCGGCGGGCTTCTTGACCTGCTGTTGCTGCTTCTTCGCCTCTTCCGCCTCGCGACGCCGCCGCTCCGCATCGTCCCGCCGGGCCTTCTCCTCCGACACGCGACGGTCCGCGGCACGCTTCTCCGCGAGGTGCTTCTCGTGCCACTCCGTGAAGTTGCCGACGAAAATCTCGACGTTCCCCTGCCCATCGAAGACCAGCAGGTTGTCGCAGGTCGCGTCGATGAGCGCGCGATCGTGCGAGATCAGCATCAGCGTCCCGTCGAACCCGCCGCCGTCGTCGTCTTCCTCGTCCAAAAGGGCGAGCGCGTCTTCGAGTCGCTCCGCGCTGGGAATGTCGAGGTGGTTCGAGGGTTCGTCCAGAACGAGCACGTTCTTTGCGCTCGCGAGAAGCCCCGCGAGTACGGCGCGGCTGCGCTCACCGCCGGAGAGGAACCCCATCTGCCGGTCCTGCTCGTCGCCGCTGAAGAGGAACGCGCCCGCGAGGTTGCGGGCCTGCTGTTCGCTGAACGCCTGCGACGGCGCCTCGCGCAGGATGACGCCCTGCAGGTAGCGGTACACGGATTCGTCGGGGTTCACGTGCTCGTGCGTCTGGCGGTAGTGGCCGACCTTGACGTTCGACCCGATGCGGATGACGCCCTCGTCGGGCTGCACGATGCCGAGGAGACAGTTGACGAGCGTGGACTTGCCCGCGCCGTTGGGCCCCACGATGCCCCAGCGTTCGCCCCGGTTGATCGTGAGGTCGAGGTTCTTGAAGAGAACCTTGGTTTCCCCGTCGGCGTTGGTGTACGACTTGGAGATGCCGCGGGCCGAGGCGACCATGTCGCCGGTGCGTTCGGCCTTGGGGAGTTCGAGGCGGAAGACCGCGTGCTCCATCGGCCGCTCGAGCTGCTCCTGGTCCTTGGCGCGTTCGAGGCGGGTCTCGCGGCCCTTGGCCTGGCGGGCCCGCTGGCCGGCCTTGTACTTGCGGATGTACGCCTCTTCCTTCTTGAACTTGTGCTGCTGGGCCTCGTAGGCGCGGTGCATCACCATGCGGCGCTCGGCGCGGAGCTCGCGGAACTTCTCGTAGTTACCGGGGTAATCGATGAGCCGGCACTGCTCGACCTCGATGATCCGGTTCACGACGTTGTCCAGCAGATACCGGTCGTGGCTGATCATCACGACCGCGCCGTTGTACTCCTCGCGGAGGAACTTCTCGAGCCAGATGCGGCCGTCGATGTCGAGGTGGTTCGTGGGTTCGTCCAGAAGCAGAACGTCCGGCTCTTCGAGAAGCAGCCGTCCGAGCGCGAGCCGCCCCTTCTGTCCGCCGCTCAGCTTCCCGACCTTCAGGTCCATCTGACTGTCGTTGAACCCCAGGCCGTGGAGGACGCTCCCGATCTTGTGATCGATCGCGTACCCGCCCAGCTGCTCCACGCGACTCTCGATGTTCGCCAGCTTCTTCATCAGCGCGTCCAGCGCCGCGCCGGTCGCGCTCGCCATCTCGTCGTACAGCTTGTGCTGCTCGACGTGCAGCCGGTGGAGCTCTTCGAACGCGCCCTCCGCGGCATCCTTGAGCGTGTCCTCGGGGTTGAGGCTGTGGTCCTGCGTGAGGTAACCGATGCGGCTGCCGCGCTGGAGGGAGATGATCCCCTCGTCGGCCTTGATCTCGCCGGTGAGCACCTTGAGGAAGGTGGTCTTGCCCGCGCCGTTACGGCCGACGATGCCGATGCGGTCGGTGGGCTCGACGGAGAGGGAGAGCCCGCGGAGGATGGGGCGCTCTCCGTAGGAATGGCTGATGTTGGTCGCGGTCAGGATCGGCACGCGTGGCTCGCAGTTTGGGCTGGAAATGATGGTCTTGGCGCGGGGCGGAACGCTCCGGGCCCGGACGGGGGAAGTCTAGCCCGCTGGGGGGCCGCCCATCGGCCCGGGGCCCTTGCTACGCTCCCTGACCATGCCGGACTTCATCGAATCCATGCGGTACCACGGGCTCTTCCACCAGGCCACCGACGAGGCGGGCCTCCGCGCCCACCTGTCCTCGGGCGTCCGGCGGGGGTATGTCGGGTACGACCCGACCTCCAACTCCCTCACGATCGGCAACCTCGTCACCATCATGATGCTCCGCCAGCTCCAGCTCGCCGGCCACGTCCCGGTGGTCATCGCCGGCGGCGGCACGGGGCTCATCGGCGACCCCAGCGGCAAGAGCTCCGAACGCACGCTCATGACCCGCGACATGGTCGCGGCGAACGTCGAGAGCCAGATGCGGATCTTCGGCCGCATCTTGGACTTCTCCGCCGGCGTGAGCAACCGCGCGGTCCTGATGAACAACCTCGACTGGCTCGGCTCGATCTCCTTCCTCGATGCGCTCCGCGACATCGGCAAGTTCTTCTCCGTCAACGCCATGATGGCCAAGGACTCGGTCAAGGACCGCCTCGAATCACGCGAGCAGGGAATCTCCTACACCGAGTTCTCCTACATGATCCTGCAGTCGTACGACTGGGCGCACCTGTACGAGCACCACGGCGTCACGCTCCAGATGGGCGGCAGCGACCAGTGGGGCAACATCACCGCCGGCAGCGACCTCATCCGCAAGCGGTGGCGCGCGATGAACCCCGATGCCGCGGACGACGCCGGCCCCCAGGTCCACGCACTCACCGCGCCGCTGCTGACCAAGGCCGACGGCACCAAGTTCGGCAAGAGCGAGTCCGGCGCCGTGTGGCTCACCGCCGATCGCACGAGCCCCTACGCGTTCTACCAGTACATGCTCAACTCCGCCGACGCCGACGTCCCGCGTCTCTTGAAAGTGCTCACCACGCTCCCGCGCGACACCATCGAAGCCGCCCTCGCAACCCACGCAACCGACCCCGGCCGACGCGAGGCCCACGCGCTCCTCGCCTTCACCGTCACCGAGATGCTCCACGGCAAAACCGAGGCCGATAACGCCGTCGCCGCGGGAAAGGCCTTGTTCAGCGGCGATATCGGCAACCTCCCCCTCTCCACCCTCAACGAGATCTTCGCCTCGGTGCCGTCGAGCAACCACGACAGGGCGCAACTCGGTACGGGGATGCCCCTGCTCGACATGCTCGTCACCACGCAGCTCGCCAAGAGCCGCAGCGAAGCCAAGGAGTTCCTCTCCAACGGTTCGGTGAGCGTAAACGGACGCAAGGCCGGATTGCAGGACGCCCTTTCCAGCTCCGAGCTTCTGCACGGCGAGATCATCGCGATCCGCCGGGGCAAGAAGAACTGGCACATCACGCGGTGGCGCTGAGCGATGCTCTTCAGCCTGACGGATACCTCCCCGAAAGTCGTGATCTGGTGCACGCTCGACCAGATGAACCTCGCACGCCGCGCCGCCGAGCTCTCCGGCCTCACGATCATCGCCGCGGGCAGCCCCGAGACCGGCCAGACCGGCTCTCTCGCGGGTGCGCTGGGCTGTAAGCCCTGCGACGACCTCCGCGCGGCGATGGTGGAGACCGCGTGCGATGCGTTCGTGATGCTGGCGGTGGGGGAGTTCGGGATGGGCGACGGCGCAACCGCCGACACCCGCGCGCTCGATGCCGCGCACGCGCGCGGCGTCAAGATCCTCTCGCTTGAGCCTGTGGTGGCGGATCTGGCGGACTGGACGGCCCTGGGCGCGGACGCGCCCTCGAGCATCGCCACCATCGTGCGCCCGCTTGGTATGGTCCGCAGGGCCCGCCGGTACCACGAGCTCGAAGAAATCCTCCGCGACTTCGGCCCGGTCCACTCCCTCTCCCTCTCGCTCGCAGGCCCGCGGACCGAGGGTTCGCTCGCGGCACGGCTGCTGAGCGCGCTCGACTGCGCCGGCGCGATCATCGGCGAGCCCGTCGCCGTCGCGGGCACCCTCTCGGCGCGGAGCATGCGGAGCGAGAACCGCCTTCGGTCGCTCTCGGGCGATTGCGCTGCATCGCTGCGCACCGCGACGGGCCAGGTCGGTTCGCTCATGCTCTGCGACCGCATCGCGCGCCACGACCTTCTACTCACGCTCCACGGCGACGGCGGCGTCGTCCGCTACCAGACCGACAGCCTGCTCTGGCTCGGAAAGGACGGCGTGCCCGTCGAGACCTCCTCCTTCGGCCCACAGAGCGCGGTGACCGGCGCGAGACTGCTCGCCGACGAACTCTCCCGCCAGCTCTACCCCGGCGCCGCCGAGCACGGGCCGGTGCGATGGGCCAGCGTTCTCGCCGCCGCGCAGGCCGTGCTCCTCAGCGCCGCCACCGGACAGGTCGAAAGCCCCGAGACCATCCGCCGGATGAACGGCCTCGCCGGTTGAGTGCGTTCCTACCATCACCCAACGGCGCGACAAGACGGTCGCGGGTTCTTTGAATCTGAGGAAAGTCCGAGCACGGTGGACACGGTGGTGGGTAACGCCCACCCGCCCGAACGGTCACGGGTGAGGGAAAGTGCCACAGAAAAGATACCGCCCGCAAGGGTAAGGGTGAAATGGTGGGGTAAGAGCCCACCGCTCCGACGGCGACGCCGGAGGCATGGCAAACCCCACCGCGTGCAAGGCCAAATAAGCTCCCCGTCCGCCGTGAGGCGGACCCGGCGAAGTCCCGCCGGTCGGGGGGCGGGTAGGCTGCTTGAGCTCCGCGGCAACGCGGGGCCTAGAGAAATGGCCGTCATCCGCGGAAGGTGCGCAAGCAAACCGTCGCGGAAACAGAACTCGGCTTAACGGCGCGCCTGACCGTGAACGCGGGCCCTCGGGAAACCGGGGGCCCGTTGTCGTTGGCTCACACCGAGTTCATCCCGGAGATCGCCAGCGGCTTGATGCGCGTCACCTTCCACGCGCCGCTCGCGTCCTTCTCGTAGTCCAAGTGCCACCACGAGTTGTTCGGCCCGCCGAGCTTCGAGCTCACGAACACCTTGATCTGCACACGCGCGAAGCGGTCGTTGTCCACCACCGCCTGCGTCTCCTTCACCGCGTGCTCGCGGATCTCGAACGACGGGATGCGCGACGACACCGCGCCCAGCAGTTCACCGCGCTCGAGCTCGCTCCGCGATCCCGGTTCAATCAGCGTGCAGTTCTCGGCGAGCAGTATCCCCAGCCGCGGCGCGTCGGCGGTCGCCGTCGCGGCCACGAGATCGGCCGCCCGCTCGATGATGCGCTCGCGGTCCGTGGTCACCATCGACGCCGAGACGAACAGCGCAACCGGCAGCAGCACCGCCGCGGCGAGGGCCGCCCGCGCGGCGGGAAGGTTCCGATTCCGCAGCACGGCGAAGGCGAGGGCCCCCCCGACCAGCACGATGATCGCCGGTGCAAGGGGTGACTCGAAGATCCAGCCGGAGAGCAGCGGGGGCCCCGGGAGCGGGGCCGGGTCCTGCACGGTGAAGATGCCGAAGCCGGAGGGTTGGTGCATGGGTTGCTCGGTGATGGTTCGGTACCGGTGGCGGTTTTGGAGGGGTTCGGGGGGGATCGACGATAAAGCAAGGTTCGCCACTGTTGTACGCCACGGACCGCGGATTGATCGACTGTGAGCACGGAACACGATGAATCAGATCTCGCCCGAACTGGACCTGCTGCGCCGCAACCTCGAAGCCCTCGGGGCCCGCTCGCGCAAGGCCGTGGACGCGGTCCTCGCCGCGACCCCCGCGCGCGTTGAGTTCGCGACCGCCGACGACGGCGGCGTGACCGGTGTCGTCGGCGACGGGCAAACGCGCCGCCAACTCGCCAGCCGCCGCGCCCCGCTCGACGAGGCCAAGCGGCTCGTCGCCACCGTGGACGTCGTCAAGAGCGCGGCGGTGGTCGTCCTGGGGTTCGGCCTCGGTCACCACGTCGCCGAGTTGGCAACGGCGATGAAGAAGACCGGGCTCGTCGTCGTCTTCGAGCCCGACGCGTCGTTGCTCCGCGCCGTTTTCGAGCGCGTGGACTGCGTGCGCTGGCTGCGCGAGGCGAACGTTGCCGTGCTCACCGACCCCGCGGACACCGGCGCGATCGCGGAGGTCGTCCCCGGCTTCGAGGGCGTGCTCGCAACAGGGACTGTGTTCCTGCAGCACCCGCCGAGCATGCCGCGGCTGGGCACGGGCGCAGGCGAGTTCGAGCGGACGTTCACGACGGTCATGAAGGCGGTGCGGACGGCGGTGCTGACCACGATGGTGCAGGTGGGCTCCACGGTCCGCAACCTGCTGCAGAACGCGGGGAGTTACGCGGTGTGCCCGGGGATCGCGGATCTCGAGAATGCGCGGGCTGGTATGGCCGCGGTGGTGGTGAGCGCGGGGCCGAGCCTGCACCGGAACATCGAGCGGCTGAGCGATCCGGCGGTGCGGTCGCGCGTGGTGGTGATCGCGGTGCAGACGGTGCTGAAGACGCTGCTGGCGCGGGGGATCAAGCCTGACTTCGTGACCGCGCTCGACTACCACGAGATCAGCAAGCGGTTCTACGAAGGGCTCAGCGCGAAGGACGTGGACGGCGTGACGCTCGTGGTGGAACCCAAGGCCAATCCCGCGATCATCGACGCCTTCCCGGGGCGCATCCGCATGGTCGGCGATCAGGTGCTGGATGATGTGATGGGCGAGGAACTGGCGCGCCCGATGGGCAAACTGAAGCCGGGCGCGACGGTCGCGCACCTGGCGTACTACCTCGCGCGGCACATGGGCTGCGACCCGGTGATCTTCATCGGCCAGGATCTCGGGTTCACGGACAACCAGTACTACGCGCCCGGTGCAGCGATCCACCGCGTGTGGTCGGGCGAGCTCAACGACTTCAACACCATCGAAATGCTCGAGTGGCAGCGGATCGTGCGGATGCGCAACCTGCTGCGACGCGTCCCGGCGCAGGCGGGCGGTGAAATCTACACCGACGAGCAGATGGCCACGTACCAGGTGCAGTTCGAACGCGATTTCCTCGACGACACCCGGCGCGGGCTCCGCGTGATCGACGCGACCGAGGGCGGAACGCTCAAGCGGCACACAACGGTGATGACGCTCGCCGACGCGCTCGCGTCGCTCCCCGCGGCTCACCACGCCCCAATACCGACAGCCGAGCGGCTGGAGCAGTCGCGCGTCGCGAAGATGAAGGCCCGTGCATCGAGGCTTCGTTCGGACGTTGCGAGGCTCGAGTACCTGAGCACCGACACCGCGCGGAAGCTCGAGGGCATGCTGGCCGAGTCCAGCGACGCGAAGGTCAACTCGCTCATCAGCGAGGTTCACCGGAACGCCTCCGCCGTCGGGGCCCTCGGGACGGCCCATCGGCTCGTGCAGTTCATAAACCAGACGGGCCAGCTCAACCGATTCCGCAGCGACCGCGCGATCCAACTCGATTCCACGCTCTCGCCCAGAGAACGCCAGCGGGCGCAGATGGAACGAGATCTGAAGAACGTGCGATGGCTCGCCGAGGCCGCACGCCACATGGGGTCGATGCTCGAGGACTGCGAGCGTGCGCTTGCGGGTGGTCCCAAAGTCACGCGCGACGCCGACGTCACCGAGCCCGGCGAGCGCGGGCGTGCGACGCCGGTGCGCGTGGTCGCCGCGGTGACCGTCGATCTTGCGTGTGGGGGGCTCTCAACGCCGCGTGACCTGCTGGCACCCGTACACGGCAATCGCACCGCGCTGGATGAAGTGCTGCGCTGCCTGAAGGCGTGCCCGGGAATCGACGCGGTCGCGGTGGTGTGCCGCGATGCCGCGGTGCTTCGCCCGCTGGTCACCGAGGCCGATGGCGTTGAGTTCCTCGAAGCCGGTGAGGCGTTGTGGAACGCGCACGAACGGCACGCGCGGGCCGTCGGATCGGCGCGTGCCCTCGCTCGCCACTGCTGGCGTGGCGGGATCGCGAACCTCTCGTGCTACGACGAGGCGCTGTGCGCGCCGCTGGTCGCGGGTGCGCTGGGTGAGCGCAACGTCGACGCGGTCGTCATCGCGGGCGCCGATTGGTGCGAGCTCGACGCGTCCATCGTCGAGCAAACCGTCGCTCGATTCCGCGAGAACCCCGAGCGCAACTCCGTGACCTTCTCGCAGTCGACCCCCGGCAAGGGCGTGTGCGTGGTCTCCGCCGAAATGCTCCGCGAAATGGGCGCGGTCGGTGGTCTGCCCGGCACCATCGGGTTCCTCCTGGGGTACCACCCGCTCGCCCCGCAGGCCGATCCGATCGCCAAGCCCGCCTGCGTGCAGGTGGATGCGGCGCTGCGCGACTCGCTGCGTCGCTTCGTGCCCGACAGCGCCGCGCGCCGCGTCAACGGCGCCTCCCGCACGCCGACGGTTCTCGCGATCTCGCTCGAGGCGGGCAAACGAGCCCCGATGGCCACTCATCTCTACGACCGCCTCTTCGCCGCATGGGCGCAGGCCGTCGAGGACGGTGCCGTCACCATCGACGCATCGCGGGGTGAGGTGCCGCTCGGCCGAACGCTCGTGCAGCTCGCGAAGGCGAACGGTGTCCCGCACACGCACGTGCGGATCGGGCTGGATGCGCCGGACGCCATCCTGCTCGCCGGTGCCGACGCGACCACCATCCACTGCGGCACCGACACGAGCGAGGCAACCGCCCGCACGCTCTTCGAACGACTCGAACGTGTCGAACCGACACAGAGCGGTCGCATGCCAACGCGCTGGTTCGTCCCCACGATCACCCGTTGCGACGCTTCCCTCGATGGTATCGAAGCGTGGTACGACTTCTGGCTCCGCGCACGCGGCGCGGCGGTCATCGAACCCAGACCAGATGCCGCCACCGGCGAGCGCATCGCGCCCATGCCGGTCCCGGAAAACGTCCGCGAGCACGCCGCTGCAACCCGACTCACGGTGCTCCGCTGCGGGCTCGTGAAGTCCGGAGATGGTGTCGTCGGCGATCTCACACGCGAGAGCATTCTCGCGATCCTCGATCGCATGGGCACGCCGCTCTGCGAGGGTGGCCGCGCACCGGATCCCATGGCCACCGCCGCCGGAGCGTTGGCGTGAACGGGGCCCTCGCCATCATCCTCGCTCGCGCGGGCAGCAAAGGCGTGCCGGGAAAGAACATTGCGCCCATCGGCGGCCGTCCGTGCATCGAGTGGTCGATCGACGCCGCCGCCGCGGCGAGCAACGTCGCGCGGGTCGTGGTCTCGAGCGATGACGGTCGCGCGCTCGACGTCGCGCGGTCCCGAGGGATCGGCGCGATCGAACGACCGGCCGACCTCGCGCACGACACCGCCCGCATCGACGACGCCGCGCGCCACGCCTTGCTCGAGTGCGAACGTCGGGGCATGCTGGAGGTCGACGAGCGCACCCCGGTGGTCATCCTGTACGCGAACGTGCCCGTGCGGCCCGCGGGGTTGGTCGAGCGGGCCGTCGCGCTGCTGACCTCATCGGGCTGCGACAGCGTGCAAAGCTACCAGCCGGTCGGCAAGAACCACCCGTGGTGGACGGCCCGCGTCGATCCCGCGACGGGAGTCGTCGCGCCGTGGGAGGGCGACGTGCTGAATCACGGCGTCTTCCGCCGCCAGGATCTTCCGCCGGCGTTCATCCCGGACGGCGCGGTGATCGCGCTGACTCGCCGCGCGCTCATGCTCGAGATCAAGGGCGTGCAACCCGGACCCCACGCCTTCTTCGGCCTCGATAGACGGGGCATCGTGAACCCCGAGGGCAGCGTCGTGGACATCGACGCCCCCATCGACCTGATGATCGCCCACGCGATGCTCGCGGAGCGCACCGCATGAAGATCGGTCAGACCACACTCGGCTCCGGCAAGCCCTACATCATCGCCGAGATCGGCGTCAACCACGACGGCGACCCCGCGCGCGCGGTAGCCCTCACGCGACTCGCCGCCGAAGCCGGCGCCGACGCGATCAAGCTGCAGTTGTTCGAAGCATCGCGACTCATGAGCGCAGCCTCACGACTCGCGGTCTACCAGGCCGCCGCCGGCGAGCAGGATCCGCTCGCCATGCTCCGCCGCCTCGAACTCTCCATCGACGACATGCGCCCCTGCGTCGACGCGGCCCACGCGCTCGGGATGCACGCGATCGTCAGCGTCTTCAGCGTCGAACTCGTCGAAGTCGCCGAACGCCTCCCCTGGGACGCGTACAAAACCGCGAGCCCCGACGTCATCCACAGACCACTCCTCGAAACCCTCGCCCGCACCGGCCGCCCACTCATCGTGAGCACCGGCGCAGCGACCATCGAAGAGATTCGACGCGCCGTCGACTGGCTCCAGCCGTGGCACCCAAACCTCGCGCTGCTCCAGTGCGTCAGCAGCTACCCGACGCCCGCCGAGCACGCCGAACTCGGCGGCATCCCGGCCCTGCGGCGGGCCTTCCCCTCGCTCCCGATCGGCTACAGCGACCACACCCCCGACACCACCACCGGCGCAACCGCCGTGGCATTGGGGGCCGTCGTGCTCGAAAAGCACTTCACCGACGACCGCCGCGCCAAGGGCCCGGACCACGCGGCGTCGCTCGATCCCGCGGGATTCGCCGAGTACTGCCGCCTCGCCCGCGGCCCCGAAGCGCCCTCGCCGTCGGTCGAGCCCGTCAAGCGGGTCATCGAGATCGAGGGAGATGTTCGGGCCGTGTCGAGGCAGAGCATCGTGCCGCGCAGGCCCCTCGGCCGGGGTACGCTCCTAGCTCGTGAGGACCTGACGTTCAAGAGGCCGGGTACGGGGCTCGCGCCCTTCGAGCTCGACCGGGTGCTGGGGCGCAGGGTTCTTCGCGACGTCGCTTCGGACGTTCCGTTGATGAAAGAAGATGTCGATGGTTTCCAGTCGTGAGAGCGTGCGATGATCGGTGACGGATGGGACGGCGATCCTTCGGTGAGACCCACCAGCGAACCCGACGAAGGCTCCGGTGCGCGCCGGCGCGTGTGCGTCGTCACAGGATCGCGGGCCGAGTTCGGGCTGCTGCGCACCGTGATGCACGCGGTGAACCGACATCCAAAGCTCGAACTCGCGGTCGTCGCGTCCGGTTCCCACCTCATCTCACCCGCCGAGAGCCTGCGCGATGTGAAGGCCGAGTTCAACATCGCCGAAGCCGTCCCCATGCAGATCGCGGGTCGCACAGGTCGCACCGAAGACGCCGAGTCGGTCGCGCGCGGTGTCGGCCGCTTCGCCCGCGCGTTCGACAAGCTCCGGCCCGACTGGGTCGTCGTCCTCGGTGATCGCATCGAGGCCTTCGCCGCCGCCGCATCCGGCAGCATCGCGGGCTACGCCGTCGCGCACATCCACGGCGGTGACCGCGCCGAAGGCGTCGCCGACGAGGCCATGCGCCACGCAATCACCAAGCTCGCGCACCTCCATCTCCCGGCCACCCCCCAAAGCCGCGACCGAATCGTCCGCATGGGCGAGCGCCCGGAGCACGTCATCGTCGTCGGCTCGCCCGCGATCGACGGGCTCGACGCAATGCCCGAAATGTCCGCCGAGGCCTTCGACGCCCTCGGCGCGCCCAAGGTCGTCGTTCTCCAGCACCCCGTCGGCCGACCCAACGAACTCGAAGAAGCCGACGCGATGACCATCCTCGAAGCCGCGTCCGCCGCATGCGGCGGCGACGGCTCCAAGATCCTCGCCATGATGCCCAACCACGACGCAGGTCGCCCCGGCATCGTCCGCGCACTCGAAGGCGCCGGAGTCCGGCGCGAAAGCCACCTTCCCCGCGCGGCGTTCGTCGGCCTCCTGCGAGCCCTCGCCCGGCGCGGCGGCGTCCTCGTCGGCAACTCCTCCGCCGGCCTCATCGAGTGCGCCGCGCTCCGCGTTCCCGTCGTCAACGTCGGTCCACGCCAGGCAGGACGCGAGCGCGCCGGCAACGTCATCGACGTCGAACACATCGAGAGCAACGCGGTCGGCCGCGCAATCGAGCGGGCCCGAATCATCGACCTTTCCCGCGCGGAACACCCATTCGGCGACGGCAAGGCCGGCGAGCGATCGGCAAACGCCCTCGCCTCGCTCAGCCCCCACGATCCCGCGCTGCTTCGAAAGAGGAACACCTACTAAGGAGGACCGGGGATGCGCTGCAGGACATGCGGATACTCGCTGCTCGGAATCGCCGGACGCACATGCCCGGAGTGCAACGCGTCCTTCCGGCCCTCTGACTTTGACTTCATACCCAACGCCGTGCAGTTCTGCTGCCCGTCGTGCAACCAGTCGTACTACGGAACAGACGCGCGCGGGCACATCGTGCCTCGCTCCTTCGCCTGCGTCTCCTGCCAGCAGCAGATCGACCTCGACGAAATGGTCGTGCGCGCAGCCCAAGGCTTCGACGAATCCACCACCGAAGCCGCCGAGATCCCCTGGGAGCACGACGAGAAGCGAGCCCGCGGGTTCTTCCGCACCGTCGGCTGGGCGCTCATCGCGCCGCAGAAGCTCGGCCTCGGCCTCATGAACTCCCGGGCCACCACCACAGGACTCGCCTTCGCCTTCCTCGTCCAGGGCATCGCCGTCGGCCTCATGGTGCTCACCAGCGTCGGCGCCGTGCTCCTGTTCTCCGGGTTGGCAGCCGGTCCCGGCACCGGCGGACCCGGTGCCGCGGGCGCCCCACCCATGATGGCCATGACCGGAATCATGGCCCTCGGCAGCCTCATCGTCATCGTGATCGCGGCAGTCGCCTGGTTCATCTCCACCATCATCTGGGCCGCCCTCACTCACTTTCTCGCCATGGTCCTGGGCTGCGACCGCCGCCCCTTCCGAATCACCCTCGCCACCATCTGCTACTCCTCCGGATGCGGCGCCCTCGGCTGGATCCCGTGCATCGGGCAATACTCCTCCGCGCTCGGATACCTCTGGCAGATCATCTCCGCCGCCATCATGTTCTCCAAGGTCCACCCCCGCACCCCCGGACGCGCGGTCGCCAGCATCGTCCTCGTCCCCGGCATCTTCCTCCTCGGGTCCATCGCCCTCTTCATGGCGCTCGTCGCGGGCGCCCTCGCCATGCCCGCCATGGGCAGGGGCGCCGCCGGAATCCCCGGTTGGGTGCCCCCGCCTCCGACCATGAGTGCGCAGTTTGACGACACCGAAGCCCGCGTCGTCGGCGAGGGGATCACCCGATACCGCACCGAGAAGGGCCAGTGGCCCGATCATCCCGCCGCGCTCGCCGACGGTTACTTCATGAGTCCCGGCGAGTTCATGCTCGAACGCCTCAGCACCCTCGACAGCCAGGTCCTCGTCGGCAACCGCCGCCTCGAAGAGTTCCCGCTGCTCTCCGCAGACGACCAGGCCGCGCTCGTCAAGTTCGAACGCACCAAGGCCGACCGCGACCCCCGCGGCCTCATGCCCCTCGGTGACTACCTCTTCTTCTACCAAGGCATCGAGGTCGAAAACGCCGCCGTCCGCTGGATCTTCGTCCAAAAGGACCGCACCGCGACCGAGATTCCCGTGACCGTCATCGTCGGCCAGTCCGACGGTTCCACGCTCATGATCGACGCGCTGTCCTGGGCCGAAGCCCTCGCCGAAGAAAACCGCGAACGCCTGGCCCTCGGCCTCAAGCCAATCCCCGATCCCTTCCCCGCCCCGCCCGTGCAGCCCCCCGAAGCAGCCCCAGACCCAGAGCCCAGCCAGCCCCCGTCCGAACTCCCAGATCCGCAAGACCCCCCGACCGACGGCGGCTGACCGGCGGAACCCCCCCGCCGACCGTGTACACTGTGGGCCTATGGCGCAGGTCACGCTCCGAAATGTGCGAAAGGTCTACCCCAACGGCTTCGAGGCCGTTCGGTCTTCCACTCTCGAAATCAAGGACGGTGAGTTCGTCGTGCTCGTCGGCCCATCCGGCTGCGGCAAGTCCACGACCCTCCGCATGATCGCCGGCCTCGAGGACGTCAGCCACGGTGAAATCGCCATCGGCGATCGCGTCGTCAACGACGTCCACCCCAAAGACCGCGACATCGCCATGGTCTTCCAGAACTACGCCCTCTACCCCCACATGACCGTCTACAAAAACATGGCCTTCGCCCTCAAACTCCGCGGCCTCCCAAAGGACGAAATCGAGCGCCGCGTCCGCGACGCCGCCAAAATCCTCGGCATCGAGCCCCTCCTCGAACGCAAGCCCAAGGAACTCAGCGGCGGCCAGAAGCAACGCGTCGCCGTCGGCCGCGCCATCGTCCGCGAGCCCAAGGCCTTCCTCTTCGACGAACCCCTCTCCAACCTCGACGCCAAACTCCGCGTCACCACCCGCGCCGAACTCAAGGCCCTCCACCAACGCCTCAAAACCACCACCGTCTACGTCACCCACGACCAAGAAGAAGCCATGACCCTCGGCGACCGCATCGTCGTCATGAGCAACGGTCTCATCCAGCAGGCCGACGCCCCGCTCACCGTCTACCAGCAACCCGCCAACCGCTTCGTCGCCGGTTTCATCGGCACCCCGCCCATGAACTTCTTCGACGGCACCCTCAAAGCCGAAGGCGACAGCGTCCTCTTCGCCGAATCCGACGGCCCCGGCGCCATGCGCGTCCAGTTCCGCGCCGACCGCGCACGCAAGCTCCTCCCCCACGCCGGAAAGCCCCTCGTCCTCGGCCTCCGCCCCACCTTCATGCGCGAATCCCCCGACGCCGGCGTCCGCGTCACCGTCAAAGTCGTCGAGCCCCTCGGCGACACCATGGACGTCTCCTTCTCAACCCCGACCTGCCCCCACGCCGTCGCCCGCCTCCCCGCCCGCGCCGGCATCGCCACCGGTCAGTCCATCTCGCTGACCGTCGACGGCGACCACGCCCACGTCTTCGAACAAGGTGAGTTCGGCAAAACCCTCACGCTCTAGACCACTCGGAGGATCATCAGATGGAGGGGAGTCTCATCCGCGCCATCGCGGCAGCATCCGCCGCCCTGCCGCTCGTCGTCCACGCCCAAACCCAAACTCAAGAATCCTCGCGCCCCATGCGCGCCTTCAAGACCGTCCTCACCGGCGATCTCGACACCAGCGCCGGCGCCAAGGCATTCGCCAACGCCCTCGAACTCGCCCTCGCCCAAGACGCCGTCGCCGTCGTCGAACTCTCCCCACGACACGCCAGCGTCGCCACCGCCCACGAGTTCATCCGCCTCGCCAAAGACCGCAAGTGCCGCCTCCTCGTCGTCCTCCCCTTCACCCCAGAACCCCTCCACCCCTCCTCCCTCGCCCTCGCACTCCTGGCCGACGAAGCCTGCATCCCCGACGGCCTCTCTTTCCGCTCCCAACCCGACCTCCCAGCCCCCGACGACGACCGCATCCGCGCCGACATCCGCCGCGCCGAAGCCGCCGCATGGCTCGCCCCACGCCTCAAACTCCGCGGCATCGACGAAGACCTCGCCCCCGTCCTCATGGGCACCCCCGGCCGCGCGTTCGTGATGGAGCACGGCCAGGTCGAGCCCTGGCACCCCGCCGAGACCTCCCCCGCCAGCGGCCTCCCCCTCTCCACCGACGACGGCGTCGAAATCCGCTGGGACGCCCTCCAACGCCTCGGCCTCGCCCCCTGCGACAAGAAAAACCAGGGTTTATTCTGGGGCAAGCCCCTCAAGATCCTCGAAGTAGCCCAAGAACCCGCAGGAACCGCCGAGTTCCGCCGCGAACTCGACCGCGACCTCTCCCGCATCGCCCTCCTGCTCGACCGCGTCCGTGAATCCCTGAACCCCGCGGCAACGAACGAGCATCGAACCGATGGCCTCCGTTTGTCCCCCGACAGCGCCGCACAAACCTTGGAAGAAGCGGAGCGATGGCTCCAGACCGCCTCCAAGCGACTCGACCAAGTGCCCGAGATCGGCGATCTTGACGGGTGGCAGTCGCGCCTTCGGAAGCTCAGCAAGGATCGAGGATCCCTCGAGTCCAAGCTGCGACGGTAAACACACGGGCGAGGCCATGGCGTGCCCCGCCCAAACCAAGCGTCGGTGAGCCGCCACGATCGCGGGTCGCCCCGGAAGTGAGGTCCAGCGTGCGAACTTTGGTAGCCATTCCGGTCTACAACGAGGAAAAATACCTCTCGGGCGTCCTCACCCGCGTCCGCGAACAAGGCCACGACATCCTCGTCATCGACGACGGTTCCACCGACGCCACCCCCGCCATCCTCGCCAAAGAACGCGGCATCGCCCTCATCCGCCAGCCCCGCAACGTCGGCTACGGTCACTCCATCCGCGCCAGCTTCGCCTACGCCGTCCACGAACGCTACGACCTCCTCGTCACCATGGACTGCGACGAACAGCACGAGCCCGGCGAAATCCCCCTCTTCCTCGCCGCCGCCGACCGTGGCGACGCCGACATCGTCAGCGGCTCCCGCTACATGTCCGTCGTCGCCGGAAACGACACCCCGCCCCCAGACCGCCGCCGTATCAACCACCTCATCACCGCCGAAATCAACGACCGCCTCGCCGCCGCCATGGGCCTCGAACTCACCGACGCCTTCTGCGGCTTCAAAGCCCACCGCGTCGAAGCCCTCGCCCGCCTCGATCTCAGCGAAAATGGCTACGCGTTCCCCATGCAGCTCTGGGCCCAGGCCGCCGCGGCAAAGCTCCGCGTCCGCGAACTCCCCGTCAAGCTCATCTACAACGACCTCTCCCGCACCTTCGGCGGCATGCTCGACGACCCCGACCGCCGCCTCGCCCACTACCGCGCCGTCCTCCATCGAGAGCTCGTCCGCCTCCGCCGCCACCTCCCCGCCATCGCCCTCGCCGGCCTCGAAGCCCGCCCCGCCTGCGACCGCGGGGAAGACCGCCGCGCCTGCGGATGCTCCTGACGCCCAATTTCTCAGATTGCTGACACCCCCACACCCCGTTCGTCGCATGCATGGCGAGCGACGGACGCGCCGATCGTGCGCGCCGAAGCCGGTCCTCACGGGAGCTTCACACCATGCGCACGCAACTCACTGGCGGTTTGATCGCAGCAACACTCGCCGCCGCGGCAACGGTCGCGACGGGCCAGGGCTACAACGACGGCACCGGGCGCGAATGGCGCCAGGTGAACGCGACCACCGGCATGAGCTGGTCGCAGGTCGCCAGCGTCTGCCCGACCGACGGCTCCGGACCCTGCTCGGGGATCGCCTCCGGCCGGGATCTCACCGGCTGGTACTGGGCCAGCCAGGCCGAAGTCCAGGAGTTCTTCGCGCTCTTCGCTCCCGAGATCAGCGACATGGGATGCGTGGGCGGACCGGCATACGTCCTCTCCGGACTCTCCATGCTCGACGGCGGCGTCATCAACCCGACCTGGTCCTACTACACCACCTTCGGCGGTTACCTCTACGTCAGCGGCTGGACCTCCACGCTCGGAACCGAGGGAAACGCCATCCTCGGCGCGGCAAGCGCCCAGTACCCCGTGTTTGACGGCGCGCTCTGCGTCACCGGCCAGGCGGCGGTCAACACCATCCCACAGTTCAACGGCGTCTGGCTCTGGCGGCCCGTGCCGTGCGCTGCGCCCACAGTGACCGCCGAGCCCACGGACGCGGTGACCTGCGGCCGCAACGATGTCGTCCAGTTCACGATCGAAGCAGACGCGACCGGCACCGCGGGATACCAGTGGCGTCGAAACGGCATGCCCATCAGCGGACAAGACAACCCCACCGCCCTCACCCCCGCCCTCGTCCTCGCCGGCGCCCTCCAGCCGGGGACATTCGACTGCGTCGTCACCGATCGCTGCGGCAGCGTCACAAGCGCACCGGCCGTACTGGTGGTCTGCCCCGCCGACTTCGATTGCTCCGGTGGTGTGGACGGCGACGACGTCATCGGGTTCTTCGCCGCGTGGGATAACGGTGAGATCGCGGCGGACTTCACCGGCGATAGTGGCGTTGACGGCGACGATGTCATCGGGTTCTTTGCGCGATGGGACGTAGGGTGTTAGGCGTAGCGGATTCTCGCTTCTGAGAATCGTGAAACGCGGGCCAGGAATCCAGACATGCTCCGGCACCGTTCGCCGCATATATGGTTAGCAACGGGAGCGATTCGGAGGCCTTATGTACAACTCGATTCTCTCGGTCGCGGGGCTCACGGCGCTGGTGGCGGGCTGCGCTGCGACGGTGGCCGATGCCCAGGTTCTCGATCGCGGGCTGCTCCCCGGTGATGCCGCAGTCCTCCCCGCCGTCAGCTCCCAAACCGAAACCGCCGTCGCCAAGGGCGCAGGGGCCTACCTCGTCGTCTGGGCCGACTATCGCGGCAGCGGCGGCGGCAGCCAAGTCGCCCAGAGCGACGGAGACATCTTCGGCATCCGTGTCGATGCCGCCGGTCTCCCCCTCGATCCCGCGCCCTTCCTCATCGCCGGCGGCGCAGGCCTCCAGCGGTCCCCGATCGTCGCCTGGAACGGCGAGGCCTGGCTCGTCGTCTACAAGTCCCAGGACCCGGTGAACGGCTACTTCGAGATGCGCACGCGTGCGCGCCGTGTGAGCGCGACCGGCCAAGTGCTCGATCCCTCGCCCCTCGTCCTCGGCAACGCCGACCTCGGCTTCAGCATCGCGGGCAGCGGCGGAAACTGGCTCGTCACCAGCGAGATCTACCACGCAGACGGATACGGCACATACCTCGCCGGCCAACGCATCAACAGCTCCGGCCAACTCGTGAACGCGACGCCCGTGATGCTCATCGACTGGGTCTACGGCCAGGCCCGCGCGCTCGCGGTCGACGGCGGCTTCGTCGTCGCGGGCCCCGACTGGAGCGACAACACGGTCATCCGCGCCAAACGCTTCACCTCGACGATGGCCCCCGTCGGCTCCGTCTTCACCCTGCCGAGCCTGAACGTCGCCAGCAAGGGCAGCGAGCTCTACGCCACCTGGACCCGAGACTTCGTCAACATCGTCGGTTCCCCCATCTCCCTCGCGGGCGTGAAGTCCATCCCGAATGGCACGGTGCTCTTCATCGACCCCGCGCCCCAGTACTACCAGACCCAACTCGCCCACGACGGCACCAACTGGTGGTTCGGATGGGGCGCAGGCAGCGACTACTGGATGAAGCGCGTCGCCGCGAGCGGGACCGTCCTCGATGCCACCGGCGTCCGCGTCCCCGTCGTCATCGGCGGCACCGTCAACAACATGTACAACCTCTCCATGCACGGCCGCGACAGCGGTGGTGCATTCGTCTTCTGGGACGACTCCCGCGTCTCCATGGGCAACGACACCAACGTCTACGGCCACACCATGAGCGCCGCCAACGTCCCCGAGCAGGAGGCGTGCTACTCCGTCGCCACCAGGCAGCAGCGCGCCCCCGAAATGTGCGCAGGCCCCGGAACCACCACCGCCGCGGCATTCGTCAGCGAAGCGGCAAACGACGACCGCGTGCTCATGCACCTGCTCAACCACGAAGGTGCCCCAATCACCGCCGAACCGATCGAGATCTACCGCGGGCCGACGATCGGCCGCGCCGGCATCGCCTGGGACGGCTCGCAGTACATGGTCGTCTGGGACGAAGGCGCACCCGGCCTGACCCCCATCACCGTCCGCGCCCGCCGCGTCGCGGCAGACGGCTCTTTCGTCGACGCCGAGCCCTTCACCGTCATGACGGGCTTCAACCCCTCCGTCGGCGCGCTCGACGGTCGCTTCCTCGTCACCGCCGCCCGGTACGGCTTCACCATCCAGTTCATCAACCTGCACGGCATGCGCATCGACGGCGCAACCGGCACGCTCCTGGACCAGGCCGACGGTGCGCTGATCGGCGGCGGGTACTACACCGGTTGGTCGCGCGTGCGCGACGATGGATCCCAGTGGATCGTCTGCGCCCACTCGATGTGGGCCTCACTCTCGACGCAGGGAGACGCCGTCATGGCCCGTGTGCCTTATGGCGGCCCGGTTCAGGCGGCATTCAACCCGACCCCGGTCTCCGGCGGCACCGGCGATCTGGACGTCGCGTTCTCCGGAAACGAGTACCTCCTCGTCTGGCGCACCAACACCCTCTCAAGCGCAAACAACCTGATCTCCGGCCGCTTCCTCAACGCCGACGGCACCTACCGCGGCAACGCCTTCACCGTCGCCGAAGCCGCCGGCAGGCAGCTCCGCCCCACCGTGGCCTTCGACGGCACAAACTTCGTGGTCGTCTGGGAAGACCAGCGCAGCCAGGTCAGCCTCTTTGACGCACGGACCGACATCTACGGAGTCCGCATCTCCCCCACCGGCCAGTTCGTCGACCCCCAGGCCTTCCGAGTCTCGGGCGCACCCGACGGCGACACCGCAAGCGCGATCATCGCACGCAACGGCTACACGCTCGTCGCAACGCCCCGATTCAAGACCACCGGCGGCTTTGATTCGTACCGCATCGGCATCACCGGCATCGGCGTGCCCCGCTGCCCCACCGACACAAACGGCGACGGCGGCGTCGACGGCGACGACGTCATCACGTTCTTCGCCGCATGGGACGCCAGCAACCCCACCGCCGACTTCACCGGCGACGGCGGCGTCGACGGCGACGACGTCATCGCCTTCTTCACCCGCTGGGACGCCGGCTGCTAAGCAGGCATCGACATTCGAACCACCCCCCTCGCCGCGGCCCTCCACCCGCGGCTTTCTCGCGCCCCCAAGGCCACCCCCGTCCCAGGTGCCACTGAAACCGCTTCGGTTTCAGTGCGCTCACCCCACCCCAAACGCCCCCACCCACCCCCGCCCCTCCTCCTCTTCACCAATGCCCAATGCCTAATGCCTAATGCCGCGCCCCACAGGACATGTTTGTGCGCGCCACAACTTTTTCTTCACCACCCCCCACCCCTCACAAACCCCACGAAACAAAGCCTCTTCTCTTCATTTTCGCTTTTCGTTTTTCGCTTTTCGCTTTCCGACGAGACGCCTCCGTGCGCACAGAAGCGTCCAAAGGGGGGTATAGGGTATGAGCACCGCGTTTCCTTCGATCCCTGCCATCGACTCCCTCCTCTCGCTCTTCTTCGAGCAACAGCT
>VYLF01000013.1_pt1 | contig 144704 bp, 129 predicted proteins | sample 5114371 | NCBI WGS metagenome assembly VYLF01 (sample SAMN12291773, study PRJNA351875) | freshwater metagenome | isolation source: freshwater lake | place: USA: Michigan, Kent Lake | collected 2013-08-15 | reverse complement strand
TCGGCGGTGGTGGCGGCGGCGGTGGCCGCGGCGGCCGCAGCGGCGGCTGGTAATCCCTCGCGAGTGTCGCAAACCGCGGCACAGCAAGTACAAGTTCAACAGGGCCCCGGGCAACCGGGGCCTTGTTCTTTTTCCAGGCACGAGATGCCCCACTCATGCCACGGAAAATCCCTCGTACTGAACCCTCTTCGTCCGATCCAAGCCCCACGCATAGACGCTCCCCCCGGCTCGGACTAGCATCGCGCGTGCTTGCTCGGAATGGCCGATCCCCAGCGCGGGAGTGCCGCTCCGATGCTCGGGCCCTCAAGAGGCCAAGGAGGAGCACATGAACAAGACACGCGTACCGCTTCTGGCTTTCGCCGCACTTGGCGCCGTCGCCGCACCATCGTGGGGCACGGACCTGGTCACGATCCGTGTGGGCACCTTCACCTCATCGAACACCGCCGAGTACGTGCTCACCGAGGCCGGTCTGACCCACCACATGGACGGCAACAGATGGTTGCCGCTCAGTCAGTTCGAGATCTGGGACGACGCTTCCGCGAGCAACGTCCCGATGAACGACCCCAACGCTCGCGAGCTCGCGCATCTCGACTCGATGAGCTACCGCTTCGCGGATCAATCCTGGAACGGCTGGTTCACCCCCAACCCAATCCGGGAGCAGCGCACGGCCCTGAGCCTCACCGCCAACCCCGACGAGGACATCTGGGTTCAAGTTCGGATGAACTACCAGCCCACCACCTTCGCAAACGCCTGGCCCTACGCGATGACCGCATTCGATGGCAGCACCTGGATCGACGATCAGTGGAGCACCGAGCTGAGTCTGCGGGACAACAACGCGGATGGTGTGCGGTTGATCGGCATGCTGCCCGGCGAGATGTCGATCAGGCACATGTACGAGATCCCGTCGATCGGGTACGCCATGGAGGTGCCGCCGGCCTTCGGCAGCTTCTACCTCTCGCCCAACGCGAATGGGTTGGCTCGTTGGGACGGCGGGTTCCAGACCGAGTGGCGTCCGGAGGCCGAGCTCAGCATCTACTCCGAGGCCTACTTCCGGCTGTCGGCAGGCGACCAGTTCGGCCTGACGCTGGAGCGCGGCGTCCCGACTCCGGGCGCAAGCCTCCTGCTCCTGGCCTCGGCGGCGGTCGTGTTGCCAAGGCGACGCAGGTAGTCCCGTCGGATTTGCATCAACCCAATCTCACGCGGGGGCCGCATCTAGGCCCCCGTGTTGCGTTGTGGAACGATCGGCACTCTCGGATCACCCGGGCTTGCGGCCGACCGTGATGTAGCCGATGAAGCCGCCGGCGGTGGTGTAGGTCCCGCTTCGAATTGCTTCGAGCTCGCGAGCCGCGGCCGCTAGCCCAATCGCCCAGTGCCGATCGAACTCCTCCTCGCTTCCGCCGCCGGCGAGGAAGTAGGATCGAGCTTCTGGCCGGCTCCAGCACCAGAAGTCGCGGCTGGCCCAGTCTTCGAGCTGCTCGATGTACGCCTGCTGGTCGCGCGTCGAGTACGGCGGGATCATCGGGCATGCCCGCTCGTTGAGCGACACTGCGATGTCGCGGAGCCCGAGCTCGGCGAACATGCCCGGGACCAGGTCGCCAACTGAGTTGTCTCCCAGACCGAGCGCCACCTTGCCCCGCTCGCACGTGAGCTGGAACCGCACGAGCGCGAGGCGAGTCTCGATCGGATCCGAGCAGGTAGCGGTGCTCGCGACCATTGCGCCAGCAAGGTTGTTGGGCTCAACGACGAGCAACGCGCCCCCGGGCCGGAGCACGCGGACCATCTCCCGCAGCGCGGCACGCGGGTCCCGGAGGTGGATCAGCACGGTCTGGCACGTGACGAGATCGAAGGAGGAATCAGGGAACGGCAATCGCTCTGCCGTGCCGACGACAAACGCCGCGCGACCGTCGAGTCCCGCGGCGATCGCACGTTTACCAGCCTCCGCGACCCACTGGGACTCGCGGTCAACGCCCGAGAGCATCGCTTCATCGGGCAGGTGCCGCATGAGCACGCGTCCCCAGTGGCCAACGCCACATCCGACGTCGAGCACCCGGCGACTGCCGCGAAGCCCCCAGCGGTCGAGGAGGAACGCGACAAAGTCGGCCCGCCACCAGTAGTCGCGGCTCTCCCCGAAGTACTCAGCGGAGTGGGGTTGGGAACCATCGCCAACTGCCATTCATCGCTCCTCCGCGCTGGTGGGGGGCTCTACAGCTGCGGGGGGACGACGCAGCGACGGGTGGGAGATCCCCGCATTCGAAGACGCCTCATCCACCACCCGCCGAAGTTGGCCGGCGAGTTCATTGAGATCACCCCCTACGACGTTCGTTGTCCGGAGCTGATCCTCACAGATCCTGAGTTCCTGATCTGCTCGCTCGAAATCGTCCTGCTGGATGAGTGCCTCGGCGAGCCGAAGTCGGAACCGAGCGACTTCAGGAGATTGACCCAGGACTGGGACAAGTTTGTCAACCGCCTTTCTCAAGGCCAGCTCGGCTTCGTTCGAACGTCCTGCTCGAAGGTGGACCAAGCCCATGTTCCCAGTAACTGTCGCCACAAACTCTGGTGATTTCAACTCGGCCTCAGCGGCGGCAGTCTCAAAGCACTGCATCGACTCGTCGTAGCGGCCCTGGGTAAGCAGGAGAAGCCCCTCGAGATTGGCGAACTCGGCCGGATAGGCCTGAGACAGCAAAGCGCGGTTTGTTTCGAGGTCACTGAGAGCGGCGTCAGTGTTACCCAATCGCCGATGCGCGTCGGCCACCATGTATCGCACACCGGCAGCGTAAACCTCGCCGAGCCCCATCTTCTCCGCGATCTGAAACGTCTGCTCGAGCTCTCGAATGGCATCCGCCGGACGACCGCAACGAATCAGGCGGCGACCGAGGTGATAACGCGCGTTAACGGTGTGCTCATGGTTGGGGCCGACAGCCTGCTCCAACAAATCCACAGCCTGGTACTGCACGGCCACGGCAAGCAGCCACTGATTGACGCTCTCAAGCTTCTCAGCGACCTCCACAGCGAGCGCTGCGCGACTCTCCGGATTCAGACCATCGGCGGTCCGCAGGCTGCTAACGAACGGTGCAATCACAACATCGAACATCACATCACCGGCCAATTGTGTAGCGTCAATACGCGCCAACTCTCGTTCGAGGTCAGCCACGCTCGCCTCGCGTTGTACTGCGGAGACCCCAGCTTTTTCAAGCACCGCATCGTACCGATCCCGGATTTTTCTGGTAATGTCAGCTCCAACCGAGGCTGGAGCGAGCTTCCCGCCCGCGAGCTCGACCACCCACCGCCTAAGCTGCTCCCGGTGATCGATTTGCTGCCGTTGCAGCTCGGCCTGCTGCCGCAGCAACAGCACGGAGCTCACCCCGGCAACCAGGAGCACGACAGATGCAAAGGCAAGCACGGGCTTGTTTCTCGTACCCCACTTTCTCACTCGGTACCACCGAGATGCCGGCCCAGCTATCAGCGGTCGGCCCGTCAGATAGTGTTCGACGTCTGCAGCCAATTGCAGCGCTGATGCGTAACGATCGGCGGGGTCATGAGCGATCGCCTTCATCGGGATCCACTCGAGTTCCCTGCGAAGCGTCAACTCCAGCGTGTGCGGCTCCATGCCCAATCCTTCAGCTTGCTCCGAGAACCTCGCAGCCCCCTCGGCTCCGGCTTTCAGCGATCGGGCGAGTTTGGTGGACGGCGGGTCGAACTCCAGCCCGCGCACGAGTGCAGTGCAATGCGCGATCGGATCCACATGATCCTCGACCAGCCGGAACCCCGAAAGAAGCTCGTAGAGAATGGCCCCCAGAGCGAAGATGTCGCTCTGGATGGTGATCGATCGGCTCCCAGACGCCTGCTCGGGGCTCATGTAGGCCACAGTGCCGACGATTGCACCGGCGATGCTTGCTTCAGCAGCCGATTCGTCATTGCGAAGGAGTTTCGACACGCCAAAGTCAATGACCTTGGGCACGGGAGTTCCGTCAACTTCAGTGACAAGGATGTTGCTCGGCTTGAGGTCGCGATGAATGACGCCTCGAGCGTGCGCATGGTGCACCGCTTGGCAGACTCGCACAAAGAGTGCAAGCCGCTGAAGCATCGTTAGCTTTCGATCGTTGCAATACTCCGTAAGCCGCCAACCGGAGACGGTCGACCCGTTCTCCTCTCGACCAACGAGTTCCATGGCGAGGTAGGGAGATCCATCATCGGCCCGACCCGCATCGAGCAAGGTAGCAATATTGGGATGCTGAAGCGACGCGAGCGTCTTGGCCTCGAGTTCGAAGTACCGCATCGAAGTCTCGGTCGCCATTCCTGGGCGAAGAACCTTGAGAGCGACCCGCCTCGCGACGGGCACGCTCTGCGTCGCCAAGAACACAACACCAAAGCCGCCGGTCCCCAGAAGGGAGACGGGCTCAAAAGGCCCGATCTTGCTGTGGGCAACTCCGTGCGCGACTGATTCCGCTAGTGAACGTAGAACAACCCGACTCGATGTACCGATCGTTGAAGCCCCGTCGGAGGTAAGTTCGGAAACCAGTCGGATCACCTCATCGATCACTGCCGAAGGACAACCAGCTTCTGCCGCAGACCTCAGCGCCGCCTCGCGCTCTAGTGAGGGGCACGCCGCAACACGGTCAAGGAGGGATCTGGGGGTCCATGGCATATGCTCATCCTACAACCGCGGGATATGGGCGAGCAAGGGGCTCCCCGGCCTCAGCCCACCGAGAGTTCGAGTTTCGGTTGAGGGCCATGGCCGGAGTTGACGCTTCTAGTAGAACAACGGAGTGCGAGCCGATGGAACCGAAAACAGAACACGGACGGGAGGTCGAACTCCAGTCCATTACCGATTCACTGTATCGCAACATGGTGGCGATCGGTGGGCACCTCATGAAGGGGGAGCGGGTGTCCCATACGCTGACGCCCACAGCACTCGTTGGCGCTGCCGTCGAGCGACTTCTGGAACACGAACAGCGAGCGTTTGTTAACCGATACCATCTGCTCGCGGTCGCGGCGACGACCATGCGCCGGGTGCTCGTCGATCACGCCCGTTCGCGTGCGAGGATCAAGCGCGGCGGGGGCCGACAAAGCGTTTCCTGGCAGGAAGTCATGAACGCAGTGTCGACGAGCGAGGACCCAGCCTTGGTGGTAATGGTCGGAGATGCTGTCGAGGTGCTTCGGTCTGAAGACGAACGCTACGCGCAGATACTCGAGATGCGTGTATTCGCCGGGATGACCGCGCCCGAGATCGCGCTCGCTCTGGGGCTGAGTCTCTCGACGATCGAGAAGGACTGGAAGTACGTGAAGTGCCGGGCGCTCGCGATCTTGACCGACGAATCGAAGTAAAACCCGAAACAAACCCGCGCAGCCTACGGCGTACCGAATCCCAAAATGAACAACGCCCGCCGGGGGCCGGCGGGCGTTGAGGGGGACTTAGCGAGGTGGGCCTTAGGAGGCCGCGCCTTCCTTCTCCTTGCGGAGCTTGGCGGCGAAGGCGGTGCGCTTGTCGGCCTTCTTGCGACGGACGCTGAGGCGACCGCCGATCTCGGGGCCTTCGTTCTCGGAGTTACCGACGAACTGGAGGACGCAGAGGGGGGAGGCGTCGCCGATGCGGAACTTGGCGAGCTTGACGATGCGGGTGTAACCACCCTTGCGGTCGCCGAAGCGGGGGGCGACGCGGCTGAAGATGTGCTTGACGACCTTGGGGGCCTTGCGGATTTCACCGTAGCGGTTGCGCTCGACCTCGGAGCTGTCGGGGAGGTCGAAGAAGCCGGTGGTGCGGTCGCGCTGCTCCTGGACGTGGGCCTTTTCGGGCTCGCTGGCGTCGCGAGCGACGAAGAGCCAGTCGAAGCCACGACGGTCACCGCCGAGCATCTGGATCACACGCCGGCGGGCGGCGAGGTCGCCGCGCTTCGCGAGGGTGACGATCTTCTCGATGAACGGCTGGAGGCACTTGGCCTTGGGGATCGTGGTGACGATCTGGCCGTGCTCAAAGAGGCCGCACGCCATGTTGCGAAGCATGGCTTCGCGGTGCGTGGAAGTACGGCCCAGACGATATCCTGCCCTGCGGTGACGCATACCTAGCTCCGAACCAAGCCCATCCCGCGAAATACGGGGTGGGGAGTATAGCCAACAGAATCAACCGTTCCCAGGTCCGCTATGCCTCAAGAGGGCATGACTGGCGGAGGAACGGAGACGCCCTCGGGCAGCGTCATACCAAGGTCCAAACCCATGTCCTGCAGCTTCCGCTTGACCTCGCGGAGGCTGGTGCGACCGAACGACCGCAGCTTGAGAAGGTCGGCATCTGTCTGGGAGACGAGCTGGGCGACCGTTTCGATGCGGGCGGATTCGAGGCAGTTGCTGGCCCGAACGGAGAGCTCGAGCTCGCCGATGGGCATGTTGAGCTTGCGGATGAGTTCTTCGTCGACGCTGGCGGCAGCGGCGGCCTCGTCACTGACGCGTTCGGCGCCGATGTCGAAGTACTGGACGAAGGGGTTGAGATGCTTGCGGAGGATCTTGGCGGCCTCGACGAGAGCCATCTCGGGGGTGACGGTGCCGTTGGTCCAGATCTCGAGGGTGAGCTTGTCGTAGTTGGTCTTCTGACCGACGCGGGTTTCCTCGATCTTGTAGCGGACGCGCTGGACGGGGGAGAAGATGGAGTCGACGTAGATGAGGCCGAGTTCCTGCTCTTCGTTGGGCTGGATGTGCTCGGCGCCGGGGACGTAGCCGCGACCCTTGGTGACCTTGAGCTCCATGTCGAACTCGACGGGCTCGGTGAGGGTGGCGATGACCAGGTCCTTGTTGAGGATGGTCACGGCGGTGTCGGCCTGGATCATGTCCGCGGTGACTTCACCGGGGCCACGGGCGGCGAGGCGCATGGTCTTGGGCTCATCGCCTTCGAGCTTGACGATGAGGTTCTTGACGTTGAGGACGATGTCGGTGACATCTTCCATGACGCCGGGGATGCTGGAGAACTCGTGCTGAACGCCCTTGATCTTGATGCTGGAGACGGCGGCGCCTTCGAGGCTGCTGAGCAGGACTCGGCGGAGGCTGTTACCGACGGTGGTACCGAAACCGTGCTCGAACGGCTCGACGGTGAACCGGCCGTAGATGTCACTGCCGCGGAACTTGGAATCCGCGAGGACACGCGTGGGGAGCTCGAGACCGCGCCAGCGAACTCTCATGGTCATGGTGCACAATCCTGCCCGGCGAACGATCGTGAAGATCGAAGGACAGCGGGTCACGGCCTGATGAGTCCCCGCCGGGAGGGACGGTCGGCCTTCAGTTCCACTGTCCGAACACTGCGAACTCGCCCTTTGGGGGCGGGGGTACCACGGGAAGGCGGCGAGGCTTAGACGCGACGACGCTTACGGGGACGGCAGCCGTTGTGGGGGACTGGGGTGTGGTCCTCGATGGCGGTGACGCGGAGACCGGCGCCGGTGATGCCGTTCACGGCGCTTTCGCGGCCGGAGCCGGCGCCCTTGATGCGGATCTCGAGCTCGGTCATGCCCATCTTGCGGGCCTTACCGCCGGCGGTTTCGGCGGCGCGGGTGGCGGCGAAGGGGGTGCTCTTACGGGCGCCCTTGAAGCCGATGGTGCCGGCGGAGTCCCACGCGAGGGTTTCGCCGTTCATATCGGTGATGGTGACGATCGTGTTGTTCTGGGTGGCGCGGATGTGCGCGATACCACGAACGACGTTCTTGCGGACTTTGCCCTTCTTCGCCATCTTGACCTCCGCGGATCAACCGACACGGTGTGTCGTACCCGCAAGTGAAAGCCGCGCCCGGGAAACGGGAGCGGGTGAGAAACTGGATTACTTGGCCTTGACGCCCTTCTTGCCGGCGACGGTCTTCTTCTTGCCCTTACGGGTGCGGGCGTTGGACTGGGTGCGCTGGCCGCGAACGGGAAGACCCTTGCGGTGGCGATCGCCGCGGTAGGAACGGATTTCCTTGAGCCGCTGGATGTTCTGCTGGACCTGGCGGCGGAGGGCACCTTCGACGAGGTAGTTCCCGTCGATGATGGCGTTGATCTGGGCGAGCTTGGCCTCGTCCACATCGTTGGAGCGCTGGTCGGGATCGACGCCGGCTTCCGCGAGGATGTCCTTCGCGAACTTGGGGCCGATTCCGTGGATGTACTGGAGCGCGAAGAGAATCTTCTTCTTGTCCGGAACGTCGATACCTGCAATACGGGGCACGCCGATTCTCCCTGTCATGAGCGACCGCGGTGCACGGGCACCGGAGGTCGGATGTCTATCAGCCCTGGACCTGCTTGTGCTTCGGATCGGCCTTGCAGATCACGCGCACTTTACCCTTGCGGCGCACGATCTGGCACGCGTTGCACATACGACGAACACTTGCTTTGACCTTCACAAGGCACCTTCCACTTTCTGCCGGTCACATCGATACGAGCGTAGTCCCTCGCGCGTCTGCGCAGAGGGGGAGGGGATGATAGGCCTGACAACCGCCCGAGTCATCCACGAAAAGTCATTGTCCGCGAAGGCCGGCCCATGGGGAAGCGGGCGGGGGTAGGAGAATCAGTGGCGGAAGGTGATTCTGGCCTTGGAGAGGTCGTAGGGGGAGATTTCCACGGTGACGCGGTCGCCGGGGAGGATGCGGATGTAGTTCATGCGCATCTTTCCGGAGACGTAGGCGAGCACCTCGGACTTCTGCTCGTTGGGAAGGCGAACCTTGAACATGGCGTTGGGGAGAGCTTCCGTCACCACCGCCTCGAACGTGAACTTATCGTCCTGCTTTCCCATGAGTCTCCCGGTAGGTCTCCCGCCGCGACACGGGGATTTCCCGGCGCGATACTGCCTTTAAGCATAGCCACGAGGAACGGAGCGCGGCGGGTTCGTCCTTACTAAATCCGAACTGGAATGATCAATATCGGGGGCCTTTGAGCTTGGGGCCCTTGCCGTCGTCACCGCCGAGGAATCCTGAGTAGTTGCGCATGAGGAGGTTGGCCTCGACGCGTTGGAGGAAGTCCATGGTGACGCTGACGACGATGAGCAGACCGGTACCGCCGAGGAACTGGGTGACGGTGTAGTCGATGTGCATTGCGGAGTTGATGACGGCGGGGAGGACGGCGAGGATGGCGAGGAAGCCGGCACCGACGAAGGTGATGCGGGACATCACGGTTTCGAGGTACTCCGCGGTACGGGGACCGGGGCGGAGGCCGGGGATGAAGGAGCCGTGTTCCTTGAGCTGCTTGCTCATGTCCTCGGGGTTGAACTGGACGGTGATCCAGAAGTAGGAGAAGAAGTAGACGACGAGGATGTAGGCGATGACGTAGAGGTATGCGCCTTGGTGGAAGTTGTTGTTGAGGAAGCGAACGGTCGCCTCGATCCAGCCGCCGGCCCAGGCGTCGTTGGCCTGAATCATGGTGTCGAGCTGGGTGAAGATGACGGAGGGGAAGATCATGAGGCTGGAGGCGAAGATGATGGGCATCACGCCGCCGTGGTTGATGCGGAGGGGGAGGTAGGACTTCTGGCCGCCGATGACCTTGCGACCCTTGGTGTGCTTGGCTTGCTGGATGGGGATCCGGCGTTGGGCGACGGTCATGAGGACGGCGCCGGAGACGACGAGGACGAAGCCGGCGAGGAGCAGGATGACGGCGGGCCAACCGAGCTTCTGGGGGCTGGTGGGGTCGAAGTTGCGGACGACGTTCATGATGGCGCCGGGCATGCCGGTGAGGATGCCTGCCATGATGATCATGGAGACGCCGTTGCCGATACCGTGGCGGTCGATCTGTTCACCGAGCCACATGAGGAACATAGTGCCGGCGGTGATACAGGTCGCGGCCATGACCCACCACATGGGGTTGGCGGCCCACTGGGGGTAGACGAGTCCTTGCTGGGACATGAAGACGAGCCAGCCGATGCCCTGCACGAGGCAGAGGACGACGGTGGCGTAGCGGGTCCACTCCATGATCTTCTGGCGGCCGGTGGGGCCTTCTTCCTGGAGGGCCTTGAGCTGCGGAACGACGGTGCCCAGGAGCTGGAAGATGATGCCCGCGGTGATGTAGGGCATGATGCCCAGGCCGAAGATGGTGGATCGGGAGAGGGCACCACCGGAGAACATGGCGACAAAGTCGAAGACCTTGCCGACGGCGCTGGAGCTGGACTGGCTCTGCATGAACTCTGCGAGCATGTCCTGGTTCACACCCGGGATGGGGATCCAGTGGCCGATGCGGAAGACGGCGAGCATGCCCAAGGTGAAGAGCACCTTGTTGCGGAGTTCGGGGACCTTGAAGACGTTCATCAACGTCGCGATCATTCGGACCTTCCTCAGAATCGGCGGCGTGCCGATCGTTCACAAGAAATCGGGCCGCTTCCGAACTCCGGGGAGTTCGTCGCGGCCCGCGTGTTCATCCTTGGATTCACTGGTTCCGCAGCGGCATGTCAGGGCGAAACAGTAGGCGTGTTCGCCGCCGCGGGATCAGGCCTTGGGCGATTCATCCTTGGCAGCGGCCTTGGGGGCGGAGCCACCGAGGGGCTTGGCCTTGGAGCCGCGCTTGAGCTTCTTGGTCAGGTTCTTGGGGGTGGGGTCACCGGAGTTACGATCGATACCACGGACGCGGTCGCGACGTGTACCGGTTTCGTTGACGGAGCCACCGGCGGCGAGGACCGCGGCGCGAGCGGAGGCGGTGACTCGGGAGGCGGTGACGGCGAGCTTGACGGAGAGGTTGGAGGCCTTTCCGAGGTGGCCGAGGATCTTGAGGTCACGGCTGTCGTCACGGACGAGGCCGGCCTTGATGAGGGTCTCGGTGCTGACGTCGCCGCCCTTGGCGAACATGGGGTGGGCGACGATATCGACGAGGTTGACGGCCCAGAACTCGGTCTTGAACTGGGCGTTGGTGAAGCCGAACTTCGCCAGGCGGCGGAAGTAGGGCATCTGACCGCCTTCGAAGGCCTTCTTGGCGGAGGTACCGGAGCGGCTGCCCGCACCCTTGTTACCGCGACCTGACTGCTTACCGTGGCCTGAGCCTTCGCCGCGACCGACGCGTTTGCGCTTCTTGTTGGCGCCGGCGAGGGCGGTGATGTCGTTGATCATCATAGCTGGAATCTCCTATCTATCGCTCGAACTCAGGCGCCGGCCTTGGGGGCTTCGCCACCTGCACCGCCGGCGGGGCTGCTGGCCCCATCGCGACCGCCCTGGGAACCGCCGTCACGACCACGACCACCGCCGCCACGGCGGGGGCCGCCACGACCCTTGCGTTCATCGCCGAGGGTGTTGACGGGGCCCTTCTTCTTTTCGCCCTTGGGGGCGGCGGGCATGAAGCGCTTGCCACGTTCGATCTTGACCTGGATATCGGTGGGGCCGAGCTCGAGGCCGCGGAGTGCGGCGACGGCTTCGGGTTGCTTGAGGAGGGCGAGGCCTTCGAAGACGGCCTTGACGACGTTGCGTTTGTTGGTGGAGCCGAAGCACTTGGTGATGCAGTCGGTGACGCCCGCGATCTCGAGGATGGAGCGGACGGTACCACCGGCGACGACGCCGGTACCGGGGGAGGCGGGGATGAGGCGGACCTTGCTGGCGGAGAACTTCCCCTCGACCTGGTGGGGAATGGTGGTGCCGGCCATGGGGATTTTGACCATGGCCTTCTTGGCGTACTTCTGGGCCTTTTCAACGGCCTGGGGGACTTCGTTGCTCTTGCCGTAGCCGAAGCCGACCTTGCCGCGACGGTCGCCCACGATGACGAGGGCACCGAAGGAGAAACGACGGCCGCCCTTCACGGTGGAGGAGGTGCGGTCGACACCGACGGTGTGGGATTCGAGAGAACTGGACTCGTCGAGGATCTCGGTCATGGTCGTTCCCGGGAACTGAGCGGGTGGTGTGTCCCGCGGTGCGAGGATGCGCTGGGTGGATTCTTAGAACTGGAGGCCGGCTTTACGGGCGGCTTCGGCGAGGGCCTTGACGCGACCGTGGAACTTGAAGCCGCCGCGGTCGAAGACGACCTTGGAGACACCGGCGGCCATGGCCTTGGAGGCGAGCTTCTCGCCGACGGTGGCGGCGGCGGAGGAGTTGCCGGTCTTGTCGAGGGTGACGTCCTTGTCGTTGGTGGAGCAAGAGACGATTGTCTTGCCTTCGAGATCGTTGATGATCTGGGCGTAGATGTGGTTGAGGGACTTGTAGATTGCGAGACGTGGGCGGGCGGCGACTCCGACGATGGAGCGGCGGATGCGCACACGGCGGCGGGACCTGCGGACTTCTTTGGCGGCGTTCTTGTTCATGGCTTCGGGCTCTTCTGCGGGGTGTGTTCTGGGACGCGGGGCTGGTCGGCCGGGCGACCGCGTCATCAGGCGCCGAACTGCTTGCCCTGCTTGCGGCGGATGGTTTCGGTGGTGTACTTGATACCCTTGCCGTTGTAGGGCTCGGGCTTGCGGAGCTGACGCATGGAGGCCGCGAACTGGCCGACCATCTGCTTGTCGGGTCCGGAGATGCGGACGAACTGCTTGTCGACGGTGACGGTGAGGCCAACGGGGATGTCGAGCATCAGGGGGTTGGCGAGACCGACGACGAGCTTGAGCTGCTTACCGGCGAGGGAGGGGGCCCAGCCTACGCCGACGACTTCCATGGACTTCTCGTAGCCCTTGGCGACGCCGTCGATCATGTTGCGAATCAGGGCACGGGTGGTACCCCAGTAGGCGTTGGCTTCCTTGTTGTCGCGGGAGAAGCCGGGGGCGAGGGCGACGTTGATCTTCTTTTCGCTTTCGGCCCAGGTCACGGAGACCTCGGGGCGGAAGGTGAAGGAGAGCTTGCCCTTGGGACCTTCGATGCTGACGGTGCGATCCTTGATCGCGACCTTGACACCGGCGGGGACTTCGATTGTCTTCTTGCCGATTCGGGACATGAACTGGGACTCCTGAACGCGTGGGGCACACCCGCGGGTGCGGGGCTTCCGCGGTGGACTGGATTACTCGATGATGCAGAGGAGTTCGCCGCCGACGCGGGCCTCGCGGGCCTTGCGGTCGGAGAGAACACCCTGGCTGGTGGAGACGATGGCGATACCGAGGCCCTGGAGGGGCTTGGGCAGGTCTTCGACGCCGGTATAGACGCGGCAGCCGGGCTTGCTCTCGCGGGTGAGGCGGTGGAGCAGGGGCTCGCCACCCATCCCGTACTTGAGCTTGACTCGGAGGAGGCCGGAGCGACCGTCCTCGACCAGGTCAAAGCCGTCGATATAGCCTTCGTCCTTAAGGACGGTCGCGATGCCACGGCAGACCTTGTTGTTGACACAGGTCACCGTCTTGGCCTTGTTCCGGAGCGCGTTACGGATCCGGGTGAGCATGTCCGCGATTGGATCACCGATCGCCATCTGAATACCTCTGCTTGAGAGCGTGAGTTCGAACCTATGTCCGTGACTGCGGGTTACCAGGACGCCTTGCGCATGCCGGGGATCTTGCCCTCGAGGGCGAGCTTCCGGAGCATGATGCGGGAGATGCGGAACTTGCGGTACACACCGCGAGCACGGCCGGTGAGCTGGCACCGCCGGACGATCCGGGAAGAGAACTTGGGTTTACGTGCAGACTTGGCGAACTGGGCTTTGGTTGCCATTACTTGGTCTCCGGCTTCTTGAAGGGCATGCCGAGCTGTTCGAGGACGAAGCGGCTCTTGTCTTTGTCGCTGTTGGAGAAGATGAAGTTGATGTTCATACCGTGCGTGAACTGCGCATCGGCCATGTTGATTTCGGGGAAGACACCCTGTTCGGTGACGCCCATGGCGTAGTTGCCCTGGCCGTCGAAGGCGTTGGTGGGCAGGCCGCGGAAGTCCTTGATACGGGGGGTAGCGAGGTTGATGAGGCGGTCGAGGAAGTGCCACATACGGTCACGGCGGATGGTGACCATAGCGGAGGTCTCCATGCCTTCGCGGACCTTGAAGTTCGAGACGGACTTCTTGGCACGGATGACGACGGGCTTCTGACCGGAGACCTTGACGAGGGTGTCGAGGACCTGGGCCTTGACGTGCGGGGGGAGCTTGGTGCCTTCGAGGTGACGTCCCATGTTGACGTTGAGGACGATCTTGCGGAGGCGGGGCTGAGCCATCGGGTTGGAGATGCCGAACTGTTCGGCGATCTTGGCGCGGATGGTGTCCTTGTAGAGGGTTTCGAGGCGGGAGGGGACGCGTGGGCCGGCGTCGACCTCGGGCGCGTCGGCGTGGGCGTGGGCCTGGGGCTTCTTGCTGCCCGCGGGCTTCTTGGCGCCGTCTTTGCCGCCCTGGGGACCCTTGCTCTTGTTATCTACCTTGGCCATGGTCAGGACTCACTCTTACGGGACATCGGCGGGTCCCCAACGGGGGACGGGCCGTTTGGATTACTTGGACGCGGCGGCACGGGGGCCGCGGACCTTTCCGAGGACCTTGGCGTCGACGCCGCGCTTGCGGGCGACGCGGACTTTGGAGCCATCAGCCTCGGTCTTGAAGCCAACGCGGACGGGCTTGCCGTCGACGATGGGGCTGACCTTGGAGATGTGGAGGGGGAGTTCCTTGGAGATGACTCCGCCCTGGGGGTTGATACGGCTGGGCTTGAGGTGCTTGGTGTGGACGTTGATCCCGCGGATCACGACGGTGTCGTCCTTGGTGATGACACGGAGGACTTCGCCGGTCTGACCCTTGAAGTCACCGCTTCTGACCATCACTGTGTCGCCCTTGCGAACGTGGCGTGGCATGTTGCGTTCATCCTTCTGCGTGCGGCGCGAGACCACAAGGTCGAGCGCGGGTGGTGGTACGGGATCAGACGACTTCGGTGGCGAGGGAGACGATCTTCATGTAGTTGCGGTCGCGGAGTTCGCGGGCGACGGGGCCGAAGATACGGGTGCCCTTGGGGTTTCCATCGTCCTGGATGAGGACGACGGCGTTGCTGTCGAACTTGACGTAGGAGCCGTCGGCGCGGCGGGTAGGCTTGGTGGTACGGACGACGACGGCCTTGCTCTTATCGCCGGGCTTGACGTCGGCACCGGGGAGTGCGCGTTTGATGGAGACGAAGACGCGGTCACCGACGCCGGCGATGCGGCGGGTGAACTTGCCGGTCGCGGTGGTACCGCCGTACACACGGATGACGTAGGCGATCTTCGCGCCGGAGTTATCCGCAACTTCGCACCTGGTTTCCTGCTGAAGCATGACGATCCTGCCTTCCGGTCGGACGGTCCCTTTGGGGGAGCGTTCGCGACGGTTTAGTGAGAGGTCTCCGCGACTGCCTTGGCGCTGGCCAGGGCGGCGGCGATGTCCGCGCGACGCTCGACGATACGAACGAGCTTCCACGTCTTGGTCTTGCTGACCGGGCGGCACTGGGCCACCTCGACGCGGTCCCCGTTGCTGGACTCGTTCTTCTCGTCGTGCACATGGAGAACGGTCCGCTGACGGAGGTACTTGCCGTACTTGGGGTGCTTGGCGAAGTAGCCGAGCACCACGGTGCGGGTCTGGTGACGGGAGTCGCTTTCGACGACGCCGATCTGGGTACCTTTGATCTGATTGGTCTCGGTCTGAGCCATCGTTCGTGCCTCGCTGGGCCCGCGGGAATCGCGGGCCACGCCGTGTTACTTCTTGGTGCCCCGCGCGATCTGACGAGCCCGGCGCTCGGTGAGGAGACGCGCGATGTCCTTGCGGGTTTTCTCGAACTGGGAGTGGTCGTCGACCTTCTCGGTGACGGTCTGGCTGCGAAGGTCGAAGAGCTTGTTGCGCATGGAACCGAGTTCCTGCTTGAGTTCTTCGGGCTTCATCTTCCGCACTTCTTCGCCGGTCATGGGACTGTTCCTCGTGTCGGTGGACGGTGGACTGATCTGGTGTTAGACGCGGACCCGGCGGCCGACGAAGCGGGTCTTCACGGGGAGCTTCATGGCGACGCGGACGAAGGCGAGCTTGGCGGTAGCCTCGGGGACGCCGGCGATTTCCATGAGCATGGTGCCGGGCTTGATGCGGCACGCCCAGTAGTCGACGTCGGCCTTACCGGTACCCATTCGGGTTTCGAGGGGCTTCTTGCTGATGGGCTTGTCCGGGAAGACCCGGATGATCAGCTTGCCCTCGCGCTTGAGGTAGTGCTGGGCGGCGATACGACCGGCCTCGAGCACGTTGCCGGGGAGCCAGCTGGACTCGAGGGACTGCAGGCCGAAGTCGCCGTAAGCAACGTAGTTGCCCTTGGTCGCCTTACGGTCGCGGACCCGCCGCATTTCCTTGCGGTACTTCACTCGCTTTGGCATCAGCGCCATACGTCACACTCCGATCGGCCGGCGGGTTGGTCCCGGGGCCGCTGCGTTCTGGTTCCTGAATCGATTACCGGCGACCACGAGCACGGGCGCGACCGCCCGCCGCGTTGGATTCTTCCTCGGTCCGTTCCGTCGTGTACATGCCCTTGTAGAGCCAAACCTTGCAGCCGATGGCGCCGTAGGTGGTGAAGGCCTCGGCGACGCCGTACTCGACGTTGGCCTGGAGGGTGGAGAGGGGGAGCGACCCGGCCTTGACGGCGAGGGTACGGCTCATTTCCGCGCCGCCGAGGCGGCCGGCGATCTGGATCTTGGCGCCCTTGGCACCGGCGTCCATGGCGGACTTGACCTTCATCTGGACGACGCGGCGGAAGCTGGCCCGCTTGACGAGCTGCTCGCAAACCGCTTCGGCGATGAGCTTGGAGTCGAGGTCGGCGTTCTTGATCTCGATGATCGAGATGGCGACCTTACGACCGGTCATGTACTGGAGCTCTTCGGTCATGCGCTCGACTTCGGCGCCCTTGGGTCCGATGACCAGGCCGGGGCGGGCGGTCTTGATGATGACCTTGAGTTCTTCGCGGGTACGCTCGATGTGGATATCAGAGACCGCGGCGTTTGGGGGCCGGCGGTTGAGGCGCTTGTCCAGCCACTTCCGGATGCGCTCGTCCTCGACGAGCAGTTCGCCGTAGAGCGCCTTGGGGGCGTACCAGCGGCTGCGGTGTGCCTCGGTGATGCCGAGACGAAGGCCGAATGGGTGAGTCTTCTGTCCCATGTTCTTACTTCTCCTCGACGCCGATGGTGATGTGGCTGAAGCACTTGATGATGGCGTGAGCGCGGCCGCGGTCCTTCTGGTTGAACCGCTTCATGCGGGAACCTTCGTCCACGGTGCTCTCGACGACGACGAGGCGGTTGATATCCGCGTCGTGACGGATGGCCTCATCGCGAGCGGCGGTGAGACACTTCTGAAGGTTGACGGCGGCGCGCTTGTTGCTGAAGCGGAGGAGGTTGAGGGCTTCCTCGACCTTCTTGCCGCGGATGAGATCGGCGACAAGGCGAGCCTTCCTGGGGGACCCGCGGTGGGAGTTCACCTTGGAGGTGAACCGGGCGAGGTCCTTGGGAGCGACGCGGAGCAGGCCCGCGAGGCGCTCGATGGTTTTCTTGTCGCAGCGGGGGTGGTCACTCCCGCGCATCCAGTTGGAAAGAGCCGAAGCCGCGCGGTCGGCCGAGAAGCCGGGGGCGGCCATCGCCTGCGCGAGCTGCTCGACCGAGAGATTTGCCCTCGCCGCCAGCTCCTCAAGTTTGTTGCCTCTGAGTCTCACGTGTGCTGCCCTTGCGATGCCGCGGCGTTCGTGCCGCGTTGATTTCGGAACCGAACCAGACTAGACCCGCAGTGCCTTAACCCGCCTCGATGCCTTCCTTCTTATTGGTGTGACCCTTGAAGGTGCGGGAGGAGGAGAACTCACCGAGCTTGTGGCCGACCATATCTTCGGTGACGAAGACGTCGATGAAGATACGGCCGTTGTGGACCTTGAAGGTGTGGCCAACGAACTCGGGGACGATCGTGCAACGCCTGGCCCACGTCTTGATGGGCTCCTTCCGACGCGACGTGTTGAGTCTGTCCACCTTGATGAACAACTTCTCGTCGACGAACGGACCTTTTTTGAGGCTGCGACCCATAGATCACTTTCCTGATGGCTCTCGGCGAGCCCGTGTGTTCAACCTGCCCCGGATTACTTCTTCTGGCCGTAGCGCTTGCTGACGCGGCGGCGGATGATGAGCGACGTGGAGTGCTTCTTGCGGTTACGGGTGTTACCACCCTTGGCGAGGACGCCGGTGGGGCCGCAGGGGGGGCGGTTGCCCTTGCTGCGACCGGAGCCGCCGCCCAGCGGGTGGGCGTGGTGGCTCTTGGCCATGCCGCGGGTGATGGGGCGGTGGCCCATCAGGCGCCAGATACCGGCCTTGCCGAGGCGGCGGAGGCGGTGGTCCGGGTTCCCGACCTGGCCGATGGTGGCCATGGAGTCGAGGGGGACCTTGCGGAGTTCGCCGGAAGGAAGGGTGAGGGTGGCGTACTCGTCTTCTTTGTTGGTGAGCTTGGCGTAGGAGCCAGCGGAGCGGCACATCTGACCACCGCGACCGGGGATGAGTTCGACGCAGTGGACGTCGAGACCGGTGGGGATGAAGCGGACGGCCATGGCGTTGCCGATGTTCGGCTCGACGGCCTTCTCGCGGTGGGAGTGGATGGTGGCGCCGTCCTTGAGGTTGGCGGGGGCGAGGATGTAGCGCTTCTCGCCGTCCTTGTAGGCGATGAGGGCGATGTGGGCGGACCGGTTGGGATCGTACTCGATGCCAACGACGGTGCCTTCGATGCCGCAGCGGTCCTTGCGCTTGAAGTCGATCTTGCGGTACATCTGCTTGACGCCGCCGCCGATGCCACGGGAGGTCACTTTACCGCTGTGGTTCCGGCCGCCCGACTTGGGCTTGGGAGCGAGGAGGCTTTTCTCGGGGCGGGTCTTGGTGACCTCGGCGTGCATGTTCACCGAGGCGTTCCGGCGTCCCGCGCTGGTTGGCTTATAGATCCGGATGGGCATGGGTCACTTCCTTGACCGGAGGGTGAGCTCCGGGGGGTTCACATCAGAAGAGGTCGATCTGGTCCTCGGGGTGGAGGCGGACGGTGGCCCGCTTTTCGAGGGGTTCGCGGACGAGGCCGACCTTGAGGCGGCGCCACTTACCCTTGCGGAGCTGGGTGTTGACACCCGTGACCCGCACCTTGTAGAGCTGCTGCACGGCGTCCTTGATCTCGGCCTTGGAGGCGCGGGGGTCAACGACGAAGGTGTAGCGCTTCTGCTCGTTCATCCCGAAGGTCGACTTCTCGGAGAGAAGGGGCTTCTTGATGATGTAGGTTGCGTCAACGTTGGCGCTCATTTCGCGGCCTCCTCAGTCTTGCGGCCCAGGGGGGCGACCTTGGCGACCTTCGTGGTCTGCGAGCTGGGGCCGCTGAGCCAGGCTTCCAGATCCTTTCGACCGATGACGAGGAAGCGGTGGTTGAGCAGGTCGAAGCAGTTCATCTGCTCGGCCGGGACGAGGGTTGCACCCTCGACGTTGCGGCCGGCGAGGCGAGCGTTGTGGCTCATCTCGTCGCAGTGAGGCAGCGCGACCAGCGCGGTGCGATCGACCTTGATAGCGGCCAGGAAGTCCTTGAACGCCTTCGTCCGGGGCTCGCTGAACGCGATGTTGTCGATGATGCGCACTTCCGCGTCCATCAGCTTCGCCAGGAGGGCGTTGCGGTTGGCCTTGCGGCGCATCTTCTTGGGCATGGTCTGGTGGAAGTCGTCGCGGGTCCGCTTCTTGGAGTGGCCGTGGCCACCGCCCTTGAACAGGTTGGCCTTGCGGTCGCCGTGGCGGGCGTTACCGGTGCCCTTCTGCTTGTAGAGCTTCTTGGTCGAACCCTCGACCTGATGGCGGTTCTTGGACCGCGCCGAACCCTGACGGGTGTTGGCGTGGTACATCACGTACGCCTGCTTGATCAGCGCCGGATTCAGAATCCCGCCAAGGGACTTCTCATCGATCTGCATTTGAGCGACGGTCTTGCCGCTCATGTCATAGACGGGGACATCCATCTGTCTGAACCTCGTCTTTCCGCCTCGTGTTCCCGTCGAGCGGGTGCTCGTCGGGCCCTCGCCTATCCGTCTCACCGCCTTCTCCCGCGGGCCTTTGGCCTCGGGTCACGCGACTGGCAGTGTCGCGTGTGGGGTGGATCGGAATCGACTCGGCAGTCCTTCCGTTCCGACGGGGTTCAGCCCGTCGGAGCGATCTCTTGTCTTCGTTCGGTGGTTTCTCTTTGCCGCGAGACCTTCCGAACCCGTCGACCGGCAACTCACCGACCGACGACACTGAACCGTTCAAACCATCAACCACAAAGCCCCGGTTCGCTCATCGCGTCCCGAGGCTTTGATTACTTCTTCGCTGCCAACTTCTTGGCTTTGCTCTTGTAGAGGCGGATCGCGGGACGAACTTCAACGAGTCCGCCGTTGGCGCCGGGAACGCTGCCCTTGACCAGGACGAGGTTCTTATCCGCATCGATGCGGACGAGATCGAGGCTGCGGCAGGTCACGCGCTCGGCACCCATGTGGCCGGGCATGCGCTTGCCCTTCTTGAGACCGCCGCCGAAACCACGGTTCGAGCAGAGCGAGCTGATCGAACCAGGGGAGCGATGCTTACGTTCGGTACCGTGCGACGCGAAGAGGCCCTTGAAGTGGTGCCGCTTCATAACGCCCGCGAAACCCTTACCCTTGCTCACACCCACCACGTCGACGAACATCACGCCGCCGAGGGCGTCGGCCTTGAGGACCTGGCCGAGGGAGTAGGACGCGAGGTCCTTCTCCTCAACCCGGAACTCGCGGTGGTGCCGCTTGGGGGAGGTGCCAGCCTTGAAGTCGTGCGCGATCAGGGAGAACGTCGAGTTGCGGGGCTTGATCTCCCCGAAACCGATCTGAACGGCGGAGTAGCCGTCCTTGTCCTTCGACCGCAGCTGCGTCACCACACACGGGCCAAGTTCAATGACGGTCACCGGGAGGCTCACGCCCGCCTCGGTGTACACCCTCGTCATCCCGACCTTCTTGCCCAGCAGTGAAATCGCCATTGTTTCTTACCTCTGCGGAATCCGGCGAGACGCATCCGCGTCACCCTGATCGTCCGCCTGAACGGCCCTTGGGGCCGGGACTATTAAGCCTTGATCCTCACGAACACACCGGCGGGCACCACCAGCCGGTTCAACGCTTCAACGGTGCGGGCGTTGGGCTCGAGGATGTCGATCACACGCTTGTGCGTGCGGATCTCGAACTGCTCGCGGCTCTTCTTGTCGATGAACGGCGAACGCAGCACGGTGTACCGCTCGACCCGCGTCGGGAGCGGGATCGGCCCGGCAACCTTCGCGTTCGTGCGCTTCGCGTGCTCGACGATTTCCTTCGCCGACGCATCGAGCGCCAAATGGTCGTACGCTTCCATCCGAATTCTGATCTTTCCACCGGTCATGCGAGTATCACCCGTCTGAAAAGCCTCGATCGTTCGTCCCTGCCCCCGTCCGATTCTGCCTCCGCGCGAACGCGATGGCACTCCCGGACCGGGACGTGCAGGGTGGGAACAATAGCCGACACCCCGCTCAAGTCAACGCTCTCTTCATCTTCCCTCCCCCCATTCGCGTCTTCCCACCCCCCCACTCCCCTCCAGAGCCCCCCAGTTTCCCCCTCCACCACCCCCCGAAGCCATCCTTCTTGACGATCTCCGCGTTTTTCCACACCGATTCCAAGTCCCTCCCCCCTTCACACCGATCTTCATCCCGTCCACCTTGTTACCGGAGCTTCAGCCATGCCGAATCCGTTCAGTTTCCGTACCAGCCTCGCGACCCTGCTCTGCTCCGCCCTCCTCGGGTTCGTCACCCCCTGCCTTGCCCAGCCGAAGCCCGCTCCCGCCAAGGACCAGGGCGTTCGGGTGGTCACCTTTGCCGAGAAGCCCCTCGTCATCGAGTCGGTTGGCCTCACCGTTCCTCTCCCTGAGGGATCGAGTACCGAACAGACTTCTATCGGCAACCGTACGTCGGTAAAGATCTCCAATCCCACCTGGCAGGTTTCCATCCAGGTCCCCAGCCTCAAGAACGAGGAAGTCACCGCGCGCGAGTTGCTCGAGGATCTGGTGCTCAACCTCCTCGAGCAGTCCGGCATGGTGTACGACGCATCATCCGTCTCCGGAGCCGATCTTCTGGACCCCGAGGGCACGCGGCGCCCCGCCGATGCCCCCGCGCCCGTCAAGCCCAAACTGGCCGGGTACCGTGCCGCGATCATCGAACCCCTCACGACCGTTTCCACCGCCGGTGGGATCGAGGCCGAGCGTATCTACATCAAGCTCCCCACGGAGGGCTCGAAGAAGACCGCCAGCGTGGTGCGCGGCTACGTCGCCTTCAAAACCAGCCCAACGCAGCTCGTCTCCTTCGAGTTCGTCACCACCGAAGCCCAGTTCGCCAGCACCAAGCGCATCTTCGAGACCATGCTCGCCGCGGCGACGGTTGAGGACGCCTCGCTCGTCAACGCGGAGCGGCAGGCGGCGGTGGAAGCCGGGGTGAAGCTCATCGAGGGCCTGGACCAGGCGACGATGGAGCGACTGCTCGAGAAGGCGAACAACCAGTGGCGGAGGATTTTCATTCCCTCCGAGACGGGGCACACCTCCGACGACACGGAGGTTGGGTACCAGCGGATCACGACGCGCATCGGTGAGGGCCCGGTCGCGGGACCCGGCAACAGCCGCGGGTATGTGGTGCAGATCGACGCCCGGATCATCATGGAAGGGCACCAGATCTGTGACTCGCAGGCGGTCTACTTCCTGTCGTTCGATCGCAAGCGAGAGCACTGGACGATGACGAACACCTTCCGCGACCTCAACCCGGTAAAGGACAAGCGGGTACCGCCGCTTTCGTATCGCAACCTCGGGGCCCGCGACGGGAACAGCCTCTCGGTAGTCCTTGAAGGCAAGGGTAAAGGGATCGACGAGACGGTGCGTTGCAGCATCGAGGGGCCGGGGTACATCTCGCAGGTCGAGGCGTTGCTGCTTCCGATTATCCTTCAAGACGCCGGCATCTCGGCGAACTTCGGGTTCTATTCGTACATGCCGAGGCCGCAGCAGATCAAGTACCGGAACGAGGATGCCCGCCAACCTCCGGAGACCCCGGGAATCTGGAAGATCGTCTCGAACTTTGGTATTGCCCAGGGCCTGCAGACCTCGACGGTGAACGACAAGGGAGAGGTCATCCGCGTTGAGCTCCCGGATGGCCAGATCTCCGAACCCACGACGCTCGCGAAGCTCAAGCGGCTCTGGCAGGACAAGGGACTTCCGCTCGATTGACCGCACGAGACGCGACGGTCGAGTACGATCGCTCACCATGGCGACCGACCGAGTGATCAGCGCCCAGGGCGCGCCCGAGGAAGAGCAGAAGAACTGGGCCCTCCGTCCGACCAGCATCGGCGAGTACGTCGGGCAGGCCGAGTTGATCGAGCGGCTGCGCGTTGCCATCCAGGCCTCCAAGGCGAGACAAGAACCGCTGGAGCACGTGCTGCTCCACGGGCCGCCGGGCCTCGGGAAGACGACACTCGCGCACGTACTCTCGACGGAAATGGGGACTCGCCTCCACGTGACCTCGGGCCCCGCGCTCGCGAAGGGAACGGACCTGGTTGCTTCCCTCACGCGCCTTCAGGCCGGCGACGTGCTGTTCATCGACGAGATCCACCGCCTCCCGATCGCCGTCGAAGAGTTCATCTACCCCGCGATGGAGGACTTCCGAGTTGACGTGACGGTCGACAGCGGTCACTCCGCACGCACGGTGCAGATTCGATGCAAGCCGTTCACGCTCGTGGGGGCGACCACGCGTGCCGGGCTGCTCTCTTCCCCGCTTCGTTCACGCTTCGGGATCTCCCACCATCTGCGGTACTACACCGTCGAAGAGTTGCTCAGCATTCTCGAGCGAAGTTCCTCGCTCCTGGCCATCGCCAGATCCGCGACCTCGGCGCTGCACTCCATCGCGCGCCGCTCGCGCGGGACGCCCCGCATCGCGAACCGGTTGCTGCGGCGTGTACGCGATTTCGCGCAGGTTCGTGCTGACGGACACGTCACCGACAAGGTCGTGCTCGACGCCCTTCGCCTCGAAGGAGTCGACGACCTGGGTCTCGACGACCTCGATCGCTCGTACCTCCGCTGCATCGCCACGACGTACCGGTGCGGGCCGGTGGGACTCGAAGCGATTGCAGCGACCATGAATGAAGACGCCGGCACGCTCGAGGACGTCGTCGAGCCGTATCTGCTTCAGATCGGCTTCCTCGCCCGAACCCGCCGTGGTCGCGAGCTGACCAAGCCCGCGTGTGACCACCTTGGCATCGCGTGGAAGCCGCCGCAGGCCCCGGGACAGTTGTTCGACGAGTAGCCGCGGCGACTGGTTGTCGCTCGCGTACGCCCAAATGAAAACCGGGCCGTGTGGCCCGGTGGAAGTCTGTCATTGGTTCTTCGACCGCGTCGATCAGAGCTGCTCGGCCGCTTCGGCCTTCTTGCCCTTGCCCTTCTTGGGCGGCGGCTCGCTCGCCTTGCGGAACTCTTCATCGAGGTACAGGAGGCAGCCGCAGGAGACGCACTTGGTCATCCGACCGCCCGAGATGAGCCCCGCGACCGAGTCGATCGGGAGGAACATGGTGCAGCCGGTGCAGGCGTACTCGTGACGCTTGGGATCGTGGACCTCAACGGCGGCCATGGCGCCTTCGCCACGGGTCTTGAGGAGCAGTTCGAGGGTCACAAGCGCGTCCTTGGGAACATCGAGCGCGTGCTGGGCACGTTCCTTCTCGAGTTCGGCCACGCGCTCGCGGATCTCATCGGCCCGCTTGTCGCGGTCGGTCGCGGCAACGCCACGCAGTTGCTTGCGTTCGCCGAGCTTGGTCTCGATCTCGCTCAGCTGGGCCTTCGCGGTCTCGACCTTTGTCATCATCTCGAGCGCGGCGGTCTCGAGCTTGTCGCGTTCGATCTTGAAGGTGTTCAGTTCGACGAGGAACGCCTGGTAGGCCTTATTCGTCTGCGCCGTTTCCATCTGCGTGCGGAGCGTTTCCGTCCGGGCGTCGATCCGCTTCATCTCGCCTTCGTGGCCCGCGGCACTGACCTGAAGCTGCTTCGACTGCGCTTCAAGGGTCTGCCTCTGCGTCTCAAGTTGGGCGAGCTCACCGTCCTGCTGTGTCAGGAACTTCTCCGCGGCTTTCAGCCTCGCCTGGAGTCCCCTGAGTTGTTTGTCGGCCAAATAAACTCGCAGCAGTTTCTCGGTAACGCTCATTCCGCACTCCGTGGGTCACTTCCAGTATAGAGCCCCCAAGGCCTGAAGTGTGAACTAACCCCCCACGAATATCCGCAACCACCAGAAAGCTAACGGAGTCACGAGGAGCGGCGAATCGATGATGTCGATCACCCCGCCAAACCCCGGAAGGGCCTGGCCCGAGTCCTTTACCCCCGCGTCACGCTTCAAAAGGCTCTTCGCGAGGTCTCCCGCCTGCCCCACCACCGCGAACACCACACCTGCGAGTACCGCGCCGAACCACCCGGCCCAAGGCAACAAACCCCTCTCGGCCATCATGTTCAGCCCGACTGCCGAGACCACCACCGCCAGTACGACCCCGCCGGCAAGCCCTTCCCAAGTCTTCCCGGGGCTCAGCCAGACCGCGAGCTTGTGCTTTCCGATGGCTTTGCCTGTGAAGTACGCCCCGATATCGCATGACTTCGTCACCAGAAGCACCCACAGCAGCACCCAGGCCGAGTGCTCCCGTCGGATCGCCAAAAGAAATCCGAACGTCAGCCCAAGGTACACGTATCCGAGGAGCGTCACGCCGGTTGCCGCGAGTACGCCCGTCACGTTCTTGTGGCGTGAGTAGTACACGAGCGACATGACGAGGGAGAGCACCGCGCTGGTACCCACCACTCCGACGGCATCCGCGGCGCTGAGCTGGGGCGGCATCGCGCAGGTGGCGATGACACCCATCGCTGCCGCAGTCCCCATAACACCGCGCGAGGCGGCGATGCCCTTGGCCTTGGCCATGGCAGCGAGCTCGCGTGCCGCGAGGACGGCGATGACGAGCATGAGGGGCACGATGATCAGACCCGGGGGGAAGGAGTCCCGGGTGGTTTCGACGAACGGAACGAGGTGCACGACATCCGCGAGCCACTGCGGCATGGACCGCTTGTCGAGGAACTGATCGAGCGCGAGCCCGCCGATGAGCAGTGCGATCAGAATCGGGCCGATCATCAGACGGTCACGCATTCGGGGCAACCTCTTCGAGGCCGCCGAAGCGGCGAGAGCGGCGGGAGAACGCGCGGACGGCGTCGAACAGCGCTTCGCGTCCGAAGTCCGGCCAGAGCTTGTCCGTGACGAGCAGCTCCGAGTAGCTGATCTGCCAGAGGAGGTAGTTACTGATCCGCATCTCCCCCGCGGTCCGCACGAGCAGGTCCGGGTCGGGGATCCCGGCGGTGAGCAGTGATCCCTCGAACATGCTCTCGTCAATCTGGCCGGGCGTGATCTCCCCGCGTTGCACCCGGGCGGCGAGCGCGCGAGCCGCGCCGACGATCTCTGCACGCGAACCGTAGTTGATCGCGAGGCAGAGCGTCGCGGCGCGACAGTTCGCCGTGGCCGCCTCGACCTCGTCCATCGCCCGGCAGACCTCCGCGGGCAGCCCCTCGCGCGAACCCAGGATCCGCACGCGGATGCCCTCGCGGCAGAACTCCTCGCGTTCCCCGCCGAGGTACTTCACGCAGAGCTCCATCAGCCCCCGCACCTCGTCCTCGGGACGCTTCCAGTTCTCCATTGAGAACGAGTACAGCGTGACGTACTCAACGCCGATGTCGCCGCAGGCCGTGAGCACCTCGCGCACCGCGCGGGCCCCGTTGTAGTGACCGAAGATCCGAGGGAAGCCGCGGCTCTTGGCCCAGCGACCGTTGCCGTCCATGATGAACGCGATGTGCCGGGGGATCTTTCCCGGATGCACGTCGGGGATGTACTCGAGCGGGATTGCCTTGGGATTACGGGCCCGCATCCGCGCGGCGATCTCACGAGCGACCGGGTCGTTCGCAAAGACGCTCGTCGTGGTTCCAGTCCCTGCGGCGGTGCCGGCCATGTGGGCTCTCCTCGGGTCGTTCAGCGCACGATCGTCTGCTCGCGGTCGGGGCCGACGCTGACGATCGCGAGCGGGACGCCGAGCCGGCTTTCGATGAAGTCGATGTAGCGGCGTGCGCCGGCCGGCAGATCGGCCAAGGCCCTCGCTCCGCTGATCTCCTCCGCGAATCCAGGCAGAGACTCGTACACCGGCACGACCCGGTCGAGTTCGTACGCATCCGGGAGAAACGACGAAGTTCTTTCGCCGCCGACCTCGTAGGCGGTGCAGATCCGCAGTTCATCGAACCCGGCCAGCACATCGAGAAGGGTCATGGCCACCGCCGTCACGCCGTTGATCTTGACCGCGTACTTCACCGCGACCAGGTCGAGCCAGCCGACGCGACGGGGGCGACCCGTCGTGGTCCCGAACTCGCGGCCGCGCGTGCGGATGCGATCACCCGTCGCGTCCTTCAGTTCGGTCGGGAGCGGTCCGGTTCCAACCCGCGTTGAGTAGGCCTTCATCACGCCGAAGATGTCGGTCACACGCGTCAGGGGGACGCCGGTGCCCGATCCGATCCCCGCCGTGCCGCAGTTGGAGCTCGTCACGAAGGGATAGGTGCCGTGGTCGACGTCGAGCAAGGTCCCGTTCGCACCTTCGAAAAGCAGCTTGCGACCAGCATCCAGCGCATCGTGCAGCATCGCCGTGGTATCGCGGACGAGCCCGCCGATCCGTTCCGCGGCACCGGCGCACCGCGTCAGCACGTCCGAGAGCTCCGGCATCTGTTCCGGCTTCCCGAACTCACGGAGCATCGGCCGCTTCATGGCGAGCGCGACGCCCACCTTCTCGCGCAGGACGTCCGGCTTGAGCAGGTCCCCCACTCGCACCGCGCTCGAGCGATGGATCTTGTCGGCGTACGCCGGGCCGATGCCGCGACGGGTCGTTCCGATCTCGCGCATGCCGCCTTCGTCCCCCTCCTTCTTCGAGGCCTTGAGGAGATCCTCGCGGAGTCCGTCTTCGAGCTGGTGGTAGGGCAGCACCACATGGGCCCGGCTCGAAACGACCAGTCCCGAGGTATCGACCCCCCGATCGCGAAGCCCGTTCAGCTCGTCGATGAGCTTCCACGGGTCGACCACCACACCGTTCCCGATGACCGCCATCTTCCCCGGGTAGAGAATGCCGGACGGGATCAGGTGAAGCGCGTACCGCGTGCCCCCCACCACGACGGAGTGCCCGGCGTTTGCTCCGCCGTTGTAGCGCACGACCGCGTCGTGCTGGCAAGCCAGCATGTCGACGATCTTGCCCTTGCCCTCGTCCCCCCACTGCAGGCCAACGACCGCGGTCGAAGTCCCACGCCCGCCTTGCCCGTTCGCGCTCAGTGTCATGGCCGCATTCCGTACCAGGTGCGAGTTGCGTTCTCGGACCTCGCTCGGTCCGGAATCCCCAAGTTATAGCGCATGCGATCTCAGAGAGGCTCAATACCCGACCCGAATGTGCCGATGCAACCGTGCGGAAGAAGTTCACACATGAGTTCAAAAGGTACAATCCGGATCATGTGTCCCAACCTGACTTGCAGGAAGGTACTGGCTGTACCGCAGGCCGCCCGCGGGAAAACGATCCGCTGCCGCGCGTGCAGCACGAACATCAAGGTGCCCTCCGGCGGCAACCCCAAAGACACAAAGGCCGCGTGAGCGGGCCCGGCTGATCGAACGCTGCCACGAGCTTTAGAGCTTGGGCTGCTTGCGGTCGATGTCGTCCTCGTCGAGGAAATCGAAGTCCATCACGCTGCTGTCGTCCGAGTTCGCCTTGGGGGCGGAACGCTTGGCAGGTGCGGCCGATGCCGCCTTGGGTGCGCTCGCGGGCGTGCCGCCAGCGGGTGTTTTCACAAGCCCGTCCTCGTAGGCGTCTTCGGCGTCGATGTCGGACGGGCGGCCGCCGACACGGAGGACAAAAACCTGCTCGCCGATGCAGATCAGATCGCCGGGAGCGAGTTCCTGCTGCTGGTTGACGCGCTTGCGGTTCACGTAGGAACCGTTGCTTGAACCGAGGTCACGCAGCGTGACGCGGTTGTCGTCCACGATCACCTCGCAGTGGTGACGCGAGACCGCCCCGGTGGGGATTCGGATCTGGCAGTCCACCTGCCGACCGATGACCTGAACCGGACGGTTCAAGCCGATTTCGCGTTGGCGTCCGTCCGCTGTCACAAACACCAGAGATGCGCTCATGCGGCTATCCTCGTAAGACGGGCTCCGCAAGGCTCGGCACCCATCGCCTTCCCCGCGCCCCACCCGATGGCGTGATTACCAACAGGCCGCGTCCTTGCCACACAATACCCGAATCCCGCTCGCCGATCAACGCCGTTCCGTGCCCGTTGCCGACATTCTGGCTTCGGTGCCCCGTGAGGCCCCCCCCGCCGAGTCGCTGTACATCCATGTTCCGTTCTGCTTCCACAAGTGCCACTACTGCGACTTCTACAGCATTGTTGATACGCGCAACCGCCAGCCGGAGTTCGTTGAAAGGCTCAAAGAAGAGCTCTCCGCCCTCTCCAACCGGGCCGCCACCCCCCTCCGGACCATCTTTGTCGGCGGCGGAACCCCCAGCCTGCTCCCCCCCGCCCTCTGGCGCGACCTCCTCGCCCACCTCCGGTCCCGGTTTGACCTCACCCAACTCGAAGAGTTCACCGTCGAGTGCAACCCGGAAACGGTCACCCGGGAACTCACCGACACCCTTGTGGCGGGAGGAGTTACCCGCGTCAGCATGGGGGCCCAGTCGTTCAACCCGCGCCACCTCGCCACCCTCGAACGCTGGCACAACCCCGACTCCGTCCCCGTCGCCCTCGATCACGCCCGGAAGGCCGGCATCTCACGGGACTCGATCGACCTGATCTACGCCATCCCCGGACAAACCCTTGACGAATGGCGGTCCGACCTCTCGATCGCCCTCTCCCTCGGAACCCGCCATCTCTCCTGCTACAACCTCACCTACGAGCCCAACACCGCCATGGCCGTTCGCCTGAAACAAGGCGAGTTCGCCCCGACCGACGAAGACACCGAGGTCGACATGTTCCTGGTGACCTCCGAGGTGCTCCGGGCCGCGGGGCTCCAGCGGTACGAGGTTTCGAACTACGCGGCGCCAGGCCAAGAATGCCGCCACAACCTGATCTACTGGCGGCAGGGACAGTGGCTCGCCGCGGGACCGTCCGCCAGCGCCCATTTTGCGGGTCACCGCTGGAAGAACCTCCAGCGCCTGGACGACTACCTCTCCACCAAGACCGCGGGGCTCAGCCACGCCACCGACCATGAAACGCCCGACGCAACCCGCGCGCTGGGCGAGTTGCTGATGACCGGGCTCAGGCTCTCCGAAGGGCTCGATACGGGCGCGATTCTTGCCGTGGCGACGGCGCTTGGGCCGGACGTTGCCCAGCGCGTGATCCGCACCCGCGAGCGGCACGTGGCTCAGGGCAACATGACCGAAGATCCTTTACGCCTCGTCCTCACCGACGCCGGGATCCTCATCGAGAATCGGGTCACTATCGACTTCCTTCGGGCGCTCGACCCCCGGTGACGCGGGGACATCGGGACGCTGCAGCCGGAGTCTCCCGAGGACGTTCTTCATGTCCTTTGGCCAGGGCGTGTCGACATCGATGACTTCGCCCGTCGCGGGATGGACGAACTTCAACCGGTGCGCGTGGAGCGAGAGCCGCCCTCCGACCCCGCCCCCGCCGCGCGGGCCGTAGAGCCCATCTCCAACGATCGGGCAGCCGATTGCCTGCATGTGCACGCGGATCTGGTGCAATCGCCCCGTGACCGCGCGGCACTCGACGACTGCGCCGAGGTTCGAGGAACTCAGGACGCGATACGCGGTTACCGCGGGCTTTCCGGCAGAACTCACACGGGCGAGCTTGCGGACCCGCCGATCATCCGCCTCGTACTCGGCGATTGGCTTGCGGATCACCCCGCTCTGGTGCTTCGGTGCAGGCTGCACCACCGCCCAGTAGTACTTGGCGATCTCACGCTTCTCGAACATCTCGCGGAGGCGGTCGTAGGTGTTGCCCCGAAGAGCGACGACAAGCAGCCCGCTGGTTTCGCGGTCCAGGCGGTGCAGCAGGCCGAAGTCCCTGTCTTTGCCGAGATTCTGGAGCTTGGCGCCGAACTTCGCGAAGAGCCCGTTGAGCAGCGTGTCCTCCTCGTGACCGAGGCCCGGCTGCGTCACCAGCTTGTTCGGCTTCTCCACGACCAGAAGCTCGTCGTCTTCGTGGCGGATGCGGAACTGCACGGCGTCATTGGGCTGCACCGAAAGATTCATCAGGAACTTGCCTCACCTTCCGCACCAAGGAACCACAGCGTCCGGGCGGCCGCCACGCGACCGATCTCAAGGACACCGCCCCGGGGCGCACCCGTTTCAAAGGGCGCCAGCACATGGCGCCCCGCACAGATCACACAGACGCTGCCCGCACCCAGCAGGTGACGCCCGCCCATCCACGCCCGATCCCCTTGAACACAGTACACATCCGCCGCGTCGACGCGCGCAGAATCGGTCATCCAACCACCGTCAAGCCCGAGAACGCTCGCGTCCAGACGCGCGGCGCCCGCTCGGCCCAACACCCGGTCACCGAACCTCGCGGCAAGTTCGCCAGCGGTCGTCGGCCCAACGGCATGGAAGTTCGCTCGCTCGATGCCGCTGTGATCCAGGAGCAACTCCGCCAAGGGCTCCGCTCCCTCGTCCTCCGCAACCCACACCGTCGTCTTCCCCCACGGGAACTCGCGCATCGCAGGATCGATCAGCAGCAGGCGGATCAATCGCAGCGTCAGGCCTGATGCCGACACCGCCAACTGAAACTCCCCGTGCTCCCCCACCGCCTGCCCTGCCCGGAGGAACAACTCGGCCGCCGCGGCGTCGAGGGCCGCGTAGACGTCCTCGCAGGAGCGCACGATTCCCGGCACGCGGCGTGGCACGCGCGGGCCCGGGTCCAGAATCTCAAACGTGCCATCGTCCATGACCCATTCTCTGCACCCTCGCGCCGAATATCCCGGCCCCTACCCTCCTCGTCATGGCCCCGATCACCCGAATCATCGACGCCAACGCCAACCGCGCCCGAGAGGCCATCCGGGTCCTCGAAGACCTCGCCCGATTCGTCCTTGATCACCAGCCGCTCTGCGAACGGCTGAAGTCCCTTCGCCACGACCTTCGTCTTGCGCTCTCCCGCCTGCCCGTCGACCCCGTCGCGCTCCTGACATCCCGGGATACCCCCGGAGATGTTGGCACGACTGTCTCCACCCCCTCCGAGCTCACCCGATCTGGGGCCTACGACCTCGCCGCGGCAAATGCATCCCGACTCTGCGAGGCGATCCGCTCGATAGAGGAAGCGGCCAAGACCCTGCCCGGGGCGGGGTCACCCGCCTTCGAGTCGCTCCGGTACCGGGCGTACGCACTCGAGCAGGAACTGCTGCCACTCCTTGGCGCGGGCCGGGCGCGCCAGCACCGGTTGTGCGTGCTGCTGACCGAGTCCCTGTGCCGGCTGCCCTGGATGGAGGTTGCGACACGGGCGTTTGAGGGAGGGGCGGATGCGGTCCAACTCCGGGAGAAGCACCTTGACGGGGGAGAGTTGCTCGCGAGAGCCCGGGCGTTGGTCGCCCTGGCGGGGCCGCGCGGAGTGACGGTGTTCGTGAACGACCGGCCGGACGTCGCGCTTCTGGCGGGCGCGCACGGGGTGCACCTCGGGCAAACGGACTTGCCGATCGGGCGGGTGAGGGAGTTGGTGGGCGGGCGGCTGCTCATCGGCGTGTCGACCGGGTGCGCGGCGGAAGCGGCGGCGGCGACAGCGGGTGGCGCGGACGTGTGCGGGGTAGGGCCGATGTTCCCAACGACGACGAAGGAGAAGCCGCGAATCGCCGGGGTGGAGTACCTGCGCGAGTACCTCGCGGCGTATGGGCGGGTGCCGCATCTGGCGATCGGGGGGATTACGCCTGAGAACGCGGGGGCGTTGCGGGAGGCGGGGTGCCGGGGAATCGCGGTGAGCTCGGTGGTGTGCGGTGCGGAGAAACCGGAGGCGGTGTGCGCGGCACTGGTGCGGGCGATCACGTAAGCGAGTCGCGGTAGTGGCGGAGCCAGTGGACGACGGTTCGGGCCATGACATCGGTTTCGATGTTGCAGCGGGAGCCGACTCGGAGCGAGCCGAGGGTGGTTTTGTCCAGGGTGGTGGGGATGAGGGCGACCTCGAAGCTGTGACGGGCCGGGTGAACGGCGGTGAGGGTGAGCGAAACACCGTCGATCGCGACGCATCCCTTGGGGACGAGGTACTCCATCGCGGCTTGGGGAAGGCGGAAGCGGACCCGCCACTCGCCCTCGGTTTCGATGGCGAGAACCTCGGCTACGGCGTCGATATGCCCCTGGACGACGTGTCCGCCGAGGAGGGTGGAGGCGGTCGCGGCGTGTTCGAGATTGACCGGCGAGGCTGGGCGGAGGTCACCGAGATTCGTGCGGGCGAGCGATTCGGGGATGACGTCGAACGAGAACCGGCCTGGGGGGAGGGACTGGGACTGCGTAAGGCAGCAGCCGTTCACGGCGATGGAGTCGCCGAGCGCGGCTTGGTAGCCCCAGTCTGGGGCGTGGATCTCGAGGCGGACCCCGGTGGGGGTCTGGGTAAGGGCTGCGACGGTGCCACGAGCCTCGATGATGCCGGTAAACATGCCATGAGGGTTCCCCTCCCCGGCTTGGATCTCAAGCCCTACCCTCCGGATCCCGGACGGAAGGCGTCGATTTGACCCGGCGACTGGAAGTCTCGATACTGAAGACCCTCTGCTCGGCGGGCACGCTGGCAGAACTTTCACCTAACTCGTCCCGCGAAGATCGCGGCAGCCATCGGAGCGTTGAGCAATGTCGAACGGCTCGCATCGGAACCAGAAGTCCTCCCGCCTTGAGAGCCTCGCCCGGGTGATGGGTGTGTGCGTCGCGGCGGCGACCTTGGGCGGCTGCGCCTCGGCCCAGACGGCCCCGAAGGGCGAGACGAAGCAGGAAGCGGTGAACAACCAGCTGCCGAGCGACCTTGGCATCAACGTGAACTTCGAGGACTGGAAGAAGCTGGGCTACCGGCTGGACTGGGTCGGGTACTCCGACTCGACTTCGCGTCGGGACCTGAAGCTGCGGCACTTCATGGCGTTCGAGGACATTGTGGTGGCGCAGGGCGCGGACTCGACCGTGACGGTCCTGGAGAACGGGACGGGCAAGCGTCGCTGGAGCACGGAGCTCAGCGGTCCGCTGACCCGGTTTGTCGGCATTTCCCGTGATCCCGCGGATTCGTCGCGCCTGTACGTGGTGAGCGAGTCCGAACTGTTCGTGCTCTCGGCGCCGACGGGCAATCTCGCGGACCGCCAGCGGTTCGAGCGGGTCGTGAACACGGCCCCGATCGTTGCCGGCGAGACCCTGATTTTCGGCACGACGACAGGTGAGATCTACGCCCACAACACCGCGGTGAACTCGCGTGCGTGGGGGTTCATTTCCGATGCAGGATTCGACGGCAACCCGGTCGTCGCGTCCGAGGTCGTCGGTTCGGTCTCGCAGAAGGGTGATCTGATGTTCCTGACGACCGGCGGCAAGATCGTGGGCCGGTCGCGGATCTACGGCGGGGTGGCGACGCACCCGGTCTCCAACGGCAAGATGATGTTTGTCGCGAGCCTTGATCAGTCGCTGTGGGGCTTCGACCCGTACAGCACGACGAGCTGGCGTTACCGCACTTCGCAGCCGCTCCGCGTTCAGCCCAGCGCCGCTGGCGAGTTTGTGTACTGCGAGATCCCCGGCGAGGGGCTCGTGTGCTTCGATGCCACGACAGGCGACGTGGTGTGGAAGTCCAAGGACGCGCGGGGCACGGTGTTCACCCAGCGTGGTGGCAAGTTGCTGAGCTGGAACGACGGGGAGATTTTCCAGATCGATCCGGCCAACGGCGACGTGATCGAGCGGATCAAGACTCCCGGCATCGTGAGCACGTTCGCGACGGACTTCATGGACGGCACGGTGTACGTGACCAGCGACAAGGGCGTGATCGCGAAGTTCTCGGGCAACTGATCGGCCGCACACCGGTGTCCACGGCGGGTTGACATTCCGGCGCCCTCCGTCCCGCCGCCTCTGGCTCGAGGACGCCGCTGGGCGTTGGCCGAGGTCCGCACGGACCTAGCTCCCGCTTCAGGCCTTCGCCGGCGGCACCAACGCCTTCGCGTAGCTGGCCACGCACCGTTCCGCGGCAACTTCCCATGTCAGGCGGTGGAGCTCGAACGCCCCGTGCTCGCGGAGGGTCTTGGAGAGCGGCGGGTGCCGCAGGACCGCGAGGATCTTGTTGGCCATCTCGTCGGTGTCCCAGAAGTCCACCTTCAAGACGTGCGTCAGCACTTCGCTCGCGCCACTGGTCTTGCTGAGGATGACCGGGACGTCGTGGCTGATGGCCTCGAGCGCGGAGATCCCGAAGGGCTCGCTCACGCTGGGCATCACGTAGCAATCCGCCATCTTGAACACGCGCTCGACGTCGCGTCCGCGGAGGAAGCCGGTGAAGAGCACCTTGTGGCCGATGCCCATGCCCGCCGCGAGCTCGATCATCCGCAGGGCCATGTCGCCGCTGCCGGCGAGCACGAACTTCACGTCGTCCATCTTCTCGAGGACGCGCTTGGCCGCGGCGATGAAGTACTCGGGCCCCTTCTGCATCGTGATGCGTCCGAGGAACAGCACGATCTTGTCGGTGCTCTCGATGCGGGCCTCGGTGGCGAGCTGCTGGGTCTCGCGTTCGACGCCGTTGTAGACCACGTCGACCTTCGCCGGGGGGACTCCGTACCGACGCACGCAGATGTTCTTCGTGAACTGGCTGACCGCGAGAACGCGGTCGGCGCCGGCCATGCCGGCCTTTTCGATGTCGAAGACCCGCTGGTTGACGTTCGCGCCCGAGCGATCAAACTCGGTGGAGTGGACGTGAACGACGAGCGGGCGGCCGGAGACCGCTCGCATCGCGAGCCCCGCCGGGTACGTCAGCCAGTCGTGGGCGTGGATCACGTCGAACTTCTCGCCACGGGTCATCGAGACCACGAGTCGCATGTACCGCTCGGTTTCCTGAATCAGGTCGAGCCCGTCGTAACCGGCGCCCGCTCCGCGGCCCATCGATCCCGACGGCGGAAGCTGGGTCGTCGCGCCCGCGGCGGGTGCGGTCCAGGTTTCGACATGAACTTCCCCAGGAACCTCGCCAACAACGACGCGCGAGGCGCCGATGGCCCCCGGTCGTGGGGCGTAGCTCGCGGTGTCGCCGACATCGCCCGGGCCGTACGGGTTCGAGAACCCGGAAGGCACTCCGCGGAAAGTCGCGTGCCTGAATGCATAGATCGGCGTGCCGGCGGCGTCGTACACCTGTCGGCCTTTGTCATCAACGGCGACGAGCCCCTGCCCATCGGAGACGAACGTCCGGGCGGCCTCGGGGCGCGCGGGCGCGAGCATGGTGACGTGGGAGGCCTCGACGCGATCAACCGGCTTGGGGAGCACGAAGAGAACCTCGTGGCCCGCGCGGTCAAGAGCCTTGGTCAGGCCGTAACACGCGACGCCGAGTCCGCCCGCGATGAAGGGAGGGAACTCCCAACCGAGCATCAGGATCCGCATGTTTCGCTCCCCGCGAGTTCGTTATTCATCGTCGCCGCCTTCCATGTCCCCAAGACGGCGGAAGCAGGCCTCGTACCCCAGGAGGGCGAGGGCGGCGGCATCCGCGGAGGCCGAGAGCTCCGCGGGGAGGGGGGAGCGGAATGTAAACAGCTTGTCTTCCGAGCGGAAGTGCTCCACCCGAAGACGAGGACCGGAGTAGCCCAGGTCGACCATCTCTTCTTCCACCAGTTCATCCATCTTGTCGCCCGTGTGGACCAGGTCCTGCTCGATCGACTGGCTAAGCCAGCGGTCGGCGGTCTGGAGGCACACCCAGACGCGACCCTCCGAGAGCACGAGGGAGTAGAACGCCGGCGCCCCGGAATCCCGGGCTTGGCACCGGAGCCCATCGGGGCCCGGCTCGACGGAGGCAAAGACATCCGCCTCGGCCGCCCGTGCGGCCACTGTTTGGACCAGCGCGGCAAAGACGGTCTGCGGGGGTGGAAAGGACGGTTGCATAACTCCGACAAGGCCCGGGAGGGGCCTTGCAGGCTGGAAAAGGACCCCGGGATGACGCGAAGGGGGGAGCCGGGGGCTGCCGCCACCATGGTCGCCGGATTCAGAGGTTAGGCGCGGGAGGTCCGCCCCGGGTTTTCGGACCGATGAAGGAGGAGTTGAAGCGGGCGGCGGCGCGGCTATATTTCTCCCCCGGCCGCGAGGTCGGGCGACCACGCCCAGGTGGCGAAATTGGCAGACGCACTACCTTGAGGTGGTAGCGCCCGCAAGGGCATGGAGGTTCAAATCCTCTCCTGGGCATTCTCGACGGCGAGCCGAAAGGCCGCCGTCGTTGCGTTTTTGGGGGCGACGGCGGAGGGCGGTCTGTAGGGGTGTGGGTGCCGGGGACATTGGCGCGGATCGATTGGTTCCGCTGCATCACCACCGGTGATGCTCCGATGAATCCTGTGGCCTCCCGGTGCCCTTAGAGGGGATTCAAGATGCGTGTTCTCGTCGTCGACGATTCGGCGTTCATGCGGAAAGCGATCACTCTCATGATCGAGAGCGATCCTGCGTTCAAGGTTGTGGATATCGCCCGCAACGGCGAGGAAGCGCTTGAGAAGATCAAGACGTTGAAGCCGGATGTGGTGACGCTGGACATCGAGATGCCCGTCGTGGATGGGATGACGGTGCTCCGACGGCTCAAGCTGGAAACGACCTCCCCCAAGCCGGCGGTGCTCGTGTGCTCAACGCTCACGAAGAAGGGGAGCGTGGACGCGCTTTTGGCGATGCGTCTGGGCGCGGCGGATTACATCAACAAGGATCCGGGCGCATTCGGGGCTGGCAACGAGACGGTGCGTCAGGAGTTGATGGCGAAGCTGAAGGCGATCGGAGAGACTCGGAGCCGGCAGAGCGCGGGTCAGAAAGGTCCCGCCCGTGCGGCGGACCCGACGCCGAACCTGAGCATGAAGGGCGCGGACGCGGTGCTGATCGGTTCGAGCACGGGCGGTCCGCCTGTACTTGAAGAGATTCTGACCGCACTGCCGGCCGAGTTCCCGATGCCGGTGGTGGTCGCCCAGCACATGCCGGTGCTGTTCACGCGCAGTCTGGCGGAGCGATTGAACGACACGTGCAAGATCGAGGTACTCCACGGGGAGCACGGGACGAAGTTGAAAGCCGGCGCGGCGTACATCATCCCCGGCGGCCAGCACGGCCGGCTGGTGAAGGGCTTGCTGAACGAACTGCGCCTCGAGGTTTCTCCCAACCCCACGGATGCGCCGTACAAGCCGAGCGTGAACGAGTTGCTGAGCTCTGGCGCTCGCGTGCTCGGATCCCGCTGCGTGGGCGTGGTGCTCACCGGCATGGGGGACGACGGCGGGCGCGGGGCGAAGGAAGTCCACGCGGCGGGCGGGCGGATGCTCGCGCAGTGCGCGGAAACCTGCGTCGTGTACGGGATGCCCCGCGCAGTGGTCGAAGGCGGATCTGCCCTCGCGGCACTGGCGCCGGCGTCGATTGCCGAGGCGCTGAACACGCTGAACGTCCAGGCCGACCGAGAACTCCGGAAATCCGCCTAGAGATGACCGGTTCGTAAAGCGACCGCGCGAGCGAGTCGATAGGCAAAGAACGATGAGGGGCGGGTACGCCCCTTTCGAGCAAGGAACCGCCAGATGAGCAAGATCACGAACACGTCGGGTACGGGTGCCATCGGAGCCAAGCCGACGAGCGGGGGCCAGCAGCTCCAGCTCGTGACTTTCGAGGTCGCGGGCGAGGAGTTCGCGGTTGACATCCTGGCGGTCCAGGAGATCAACCGGATGATGGACCTGACGAGGGTCCCCCACAGCCCGGCCGAGGTCGAAGGCGTGATCAATCTCCGCGGGAAGATCATCCCCGTGGTGGATCTTCGCAAGCGGTTCAACATGGACGTGAGCAACCGCGACGAGTCCAACCGGATCATCGTGGTCGAGGTCGTGGGGCGCGTCGTCGGCTTCATTGTGGACCGCGTCCACGAGGTGCTGCGCATCGACAGCGGTATCGTCGAACCCGCACCGTCGATGGTGTGCTCGATCGATTCGGAGTTCATCTCGGGCGTAGGCAAGCTGAACGACCGGCTCCTGATCCTCCTCGACGTGAACCGCCTCTTCTCGGCAGAGACCACCAAGATGGCAGCCTGATCACGCTACGACCGCTTCACGGAGACCCGAATGACCATCGGATGCAAAGTCACGATGACCGACCGCCAGTTCGAAGGGCTGCGCAAGGTCATTTACGAGCGCTCGGGGATCCACTTCCCGGACGGCAAGAAGTACGTTCTGGAGTCCCGGCTCGGCGCGAGACTCGCCGAGCTCGAGATGGAAGACTTCGATCAGTACACGGCCTTTCTGACCATGGGCCCGTACCAGACCGAAGAGTTCCAGGAGATGTTCGACCGCATCACGATCAACGAGACCTCGTTCTTCCGCAACGAGCCGCAGCTCGAGGTCTTCGAGAAGCGGATCCTCCCGGAGCTGCTCGAGGCCCGCAAGGGCGTGAAGCGGCTGCGCGTCTGGTCGGCGGCGTGCTCGTCGGGCGAGGAACCCTACACACTGGCCATCATGCTCAACCGCTGCCTGGGTGTCCGCGCCGCCGATTGGCGGATCGAGATCCTCGGCACCGACATCTCCGAGCGGGTGCTCGAGATCGCCCAGGCCGGGCGGTACACCGAGTACTCCCTGCGCACAACCTCCCCTGTGGTCCGGCAGCGGTACTTCAAGCAGGAACCGGGGTACTGGACCATCAACGACAACATCAAGTCGATGGTCCACTTCGAGACCCACAACCTCAAGGACCGCCTCGGTGCCAAGCGCTTCGGCACGTGGGACGTGATCTTCTGCCGCAACGTGATGATCTACTTCGACGACGCGATGAAGCTCCAGCTGCTGCGCTCGTTCAGCGACCAGCTCGCCGACGACGGCACGCTCTTCATCGGCCACTCCGAGATGATCCGCGCGGAGGAGGGCGTCTTCACACCCCTCTCCATCCCGCAGGGTTTCTGCTACCGCAAGCTCTCGAGCGTGAAGAAGACGACCTGATCCGAAGACCATTGTGTTACGCATACCGGGGATGAACCATGTCGTTTGGCGGCTTTGATCCCGAAATCCTCCAGGACTTCCTCACCGAGTCCGGCGAACTCCTCGAAACCCTCGAGGGCGACCTCGTCGGTCTCGAGAAGGACCCCGCGAACCTCGACCTCATCAACCGGGTCTTCCGCGCCCTGCACACCATCAAGGGCAGCGCGAGCTTCCTCGCGCTCACCAACCTGGTCAAGATCGCGCACGTCGCGGAGAGCGCACTCAACGCCGCCCGCAACCAGACCGTGACCGTTGACCATCACCTGATGGATCTGCTCCTTCAGGCCGTCGACATCCTCAAGGTTCAGATGACCCAGATCCGCGAGGGCAAGGACCTGGTCTGCCCGCCCGACGCCCTCGTCGAAGAACTCGCCGCCATCGGCGAAGGCAAGCAGGCACCTTCCCCCACCGCGACCACCGAGCCGGCTCGCGCAGGGGCGACCACGGCCCAGACCGTCGCCAACGGTCGGACCATCACACGCCTGGATCTTCCCGCCGGCAAGGCGGACCTCCTCGAGTTCCTCGTCGCCGACATCGAGGAAACCATCGGAAAGATCACCGGCCACTGCGCCTCGCTCGCGAGCGACGCCACCAGGCCCGCAGCGAGCGCCGAACTGGCGACGCTCTCGGAAGAACTCTCCAAGGCCGTTGCATTCTTCGACTTCGACTGCTTCACCAGCCTCGCGGCGTCGCTCCGCGACGCCGCGGAGAACGCCGAGGCCACCCGTGGCGATGGCGCGGAGCAGATCGTGCCCCGGCTTCTGGCGATCTGCAAGGTCCTGTCCGAGCAGTGCGCCGGGCTGAAGAAGAACGAACTGATCGGCGTGGCCATGGGGCAGATGCTCGGCCGACTCGACGACGCGCTCAACGCCCGCGATCTCGGAGCGGGCCGCCTTCCCAAGGGCTGCGACGCCGACCAGGCCATGGCCTTCGACGGCGTCGGCGGCGGCACACCGCAGGAGTCCGCTTCCTCGGACGCAGCGAGCACCGCGGCGACGACCGCGTCCCCAGTCGGAACGGCCCCGACCGCCACGAAGACGGACGAGGCCGGCGCGAAGGGCGCGGCGACGAGCGTCGAGAGCACCATCCGCGTCGAGGTGAACCGCCTCGAAGCGCTGATGAACCTCGTGGGCGAACTCGTGCTGCAGAAGAACCGCGTGAACGCGATGGCCCGCAAGCTCAACTCCGAGCAGGCGATCGCGGGCGACACCCTTGAGGCCGTTGCGATGGCGGCCGGCAGCCTCGACCGAGTGACCGCGGACATCCAGGCGGCGGTGATGCGCACCCGCATGCAGCCGCTCGAGCGGCTGTTCTCAAAGTACCCGCGCCTGATCCGCGACCTGGCGACCAAGACCGGCAAGAAGATGCAACTGGTGATCGAGGGCGGCGACACGGAAGTGGACAAGTCCGTGATCGAAGAACTCGGCGATCCGCTCGTCCACTTGCTGCGCAACTCCGCCGATCACGGCATCGAATCACCCGAGGCCCGCGAGGCCGCCGGCAAGCCGGCCTCCGGCACGATCACGCTCCGCGCGAGCCACGAGGGCAGTCAGGTCCGCGTGCTGGTGATCGACGACGGCAAGGGCCTCCACCGCGACCGAATCGCCGCGAAAGCGGTTGAACGCGGCCTGGCGACCGCGGAGCAGGTCGCGGGGATGACCGAACGCGAGGTCTTCCGGTTCATCTTCGAGCCCGGCTTCTCGACGGCTGAGAAGGTCAGCGACCTCTCGGGCCGGGGCGTGGGCATGGACGTGGTGCGGACGAACATCGAGCGGCTGAAGGGCGCGATCGAGTTGTCGAGCCAGCCCGGCGTGGGCACGACGATCTCGATCACCATCCCGCTCACGGTCGCGATCCTCCCGGCGATGATGGTGGGCGTGCGGGGCGAGGTCTTCGCGATCCCGCTGACCAACATCCTGGAGATCGTCAAGCCCGAGAGCGCACAGCTGTACACCATCGGCGAGCGGCCGGTCATGCGGCTGCGCGACAGCGTGCTTCCGCTGGTGAACGCCGCCGAGGCTCTCGGACTCGCCTCGAACGATGATGAGGTTCTGCCTTTCGCGGTTGTGCTGACGATGAACGATCAGCGCATCGGTTTGCTGGTTTCCCGCTTGATCGGCCAACAGGAAGTGGTCATCAAGCCGATCGATGAGGGCGCCGCCCGGCGGCGTTCGATGGTGTCGGGCGCAACAGTGCGCGACGACGGTGGCGTCAGTCTGATCGTGGACGTGGCCGAGCTGATGAGGCAGGCCCAAGGAGCATTGGTCGTCGCGTAAGGGTCTCGGCCCGGCGCGCATGCGAGGAGCTTTCACACAATGGATCCACACTACATCAAGTGTTTCGTGCAGAGCGTGCAGAACGTCTTCTCGACGATGCTGCAACTGCCCGTCGCCGTCCGCGAGCCCAAGGTCAAGACACCGGGCGGCCCGCAGAACGACGTTTCCGGCATCATCGGTCTCAGCGGGGACGTCGTCGGCACGGTCGTGCTCGCGTTCCCCAATGAAACCGCCGAGCGGGTCGTCGCGCTCTTCTGCGGCCAGAAGCTCGAAGTCGGTACCCCCGACTTCGGCGACGCCGTCGGCGAACTCGTCAACATGGTCAGCGGCGGTGCAAAGGCGCTCTTCAAGGACCGCAAGTGCTCCATCTCCTGCCCCAGCGTCGTCGTTGGTGGTCATCACAGCGTGAGTGTCCCCTCCGACACCATCACCATCGTGATTCCCTGCGACACCGACTGCGGCCCGTTGACACTCGAGGTCTCGATCCGCAAGCTCGAACCTGCAACCACCACCACCCCTGGCGCCACCGCCGGCGCTCGCGCCTGATCCCGAACCAAGACAACAACTGACGGGAGAGGCCCAGACGCCGGCTCCCGAGGAGTGATGACCATGCGGATTCTGCTCGTTGACGACTCCAAGACCATGCGAAACATCCAGAAGGCGGTGCTGGCCCAGCTGGGTCACACCGAAATCCTCGAGGCCTGCGACGGCCAGGATGCGCTCAGCCGCGCACCCGCCTTCCGCCCCGAACTCATGCTCGTCGATTGGAACATGCCCAACATGGACGGGCTCACCTTCGTCAAGACCTGGCGACAGACCAACAAGCAGACGCCCATCATCATGGTGACCACCGAAGCCGAAAAGTCGCGCGTCATCGATGCCATCAAGGCCGGCGTCAACAACTACGTCGTCAAGCCCTTCACCCCCGACCTCCTCTCCCAACGCATCCAGGAAACGCTCGCCAAGTGCGGCGCCTCCGCCGCCGCCTGACCGACGCCTTACCCCGGGGAGCCTCCGCGTGTCTTCATCAGCGCCAAGCCTCCGGCTGGAACTGGGGCACGCACGCCTCTCCGCCACCCTCATCATCGGGCCCGACGCTCCGACCAGCGAACTCTCCGAGTCGCTGGTCGTCGCCTTTTTGGAAGAACGCGGGCTCGCCCCAGACCCCGACCGCCTCCCACGCATCCGCCAACTCCTCGCCGAGCAGGCCGCGGCACCCGCTGCACCCCACTCCTGCATCGTCGCCGAGGGCTTCCCGCCCAAGGACGGTGTCGACGGCCGATTCGAGTTCGACCCCGCGTTCTCCGAGCACACTCCCCCCCCGCAGTCCTCCGACGCCGACGCACCCGCCCACACCGACCACTACGCCTCCCGAATCGGCATGACCGTCCGCGAAGGTGCCGTCCTGGGTCGCGTGATTCCCCCCGTTGACGGCTTCGACGGCTTCGACGTCTTCGGCAACTGCCTCGCCGCACGCCCCGCTCGACCCTCCCCGATCAAGCACGACGACACCATCGAGCTCGCCTCAGACGGCCGCATGCTCGCGAAAGTCGGCGGCATCATCGCCACCACGCCCGGCACCATCCGGGTCAACCCGACCCTCGAGATCAACGGCAACGTCGACTTCTCGACCGGCAGCGTCGACTTCCCCGGTGACGTCCTCGTTCAGGGCAGCGTCCGCGATTGCTTCACGGTCAAGGCCGGTCGTGATCTCACCGTCAACCAACTCGTCGACGGAGCCACCCTCGCCGCCGCCCGTGATTGCACGCTCCGGCACGGCATGGCCTCCAAGGACCGCCACACCCTCAACGTCGGCCGCAACCTCGTCGCGAAGTACCTCTCCGGGGTCGAGTGCCACGTCGGCGGGTGCGCGACCATCGAATCCGATGTCTCCCACTCCATACTCCACATCAAGGGACAACTCAGCTCCCCCACCTGCAGCGTCGTTCACGGCGAACTCAACGCCGGCGTCGGGTGTGACGTCGCCGAACTCGGCAGCACCGCCGGCGTCGAAACCTCCGTCATCGTCGCCAGCGAGGATCGAAGCGCCGCCTACGTCGAACGCGCCGAACATCTGCTCCACCTCGTCCAGACACGCCTCGACCGAACCAACGAACGCCTCAAGGACCTCCGCTCCGTCCACGGTCGCATGACCTCCTCCCAAGCCGACGCCCTCACCGAGCTCTCCTTCGAGGCCGAACACCTCGAGACCGCCAACTCGCGCCTCAATCAGAGTGTCGCCCGCCTCCGCAACCTCCGCGACGGCACCCTCAACATCGGCGTCACCGTCCGAACCGCAGTTCACCCAGGCACCCGGATCTCCATCGCAGGCTGGAAGGTCACCTTCCGTGAACCCGTTCCCGGTCCCGTCCGCCTCTGGCTCAACCCCTCCGGTGCCCTCGAGTTCACCAACCCCGACACCTCGCAGGTCCTCCCCACCCCCACCGGGGCCATCGTCGAGAAGCCCCAGGCCGCGCTCCCCCCCCTCCAGAAGGCGGCCTGACCCCCTTTCGCCCGATTCCGGCCCTCCCGACACCTCGCCGGGAACTTTCCCTCCCCGACACCCCGTACAATGCTCCCGATGCGACCAATGTTCCGCGTGCCCCGCGAGGCGACGGCGGGGCGAGGAATCGCGGCGGCCCTTCTGGTTGTTCCTGTTCTGTTCGGACTCAGCACCGCTGCTCAGCCCGAACCCCAGCCTCAACCACCCGCCACGACCGAGCCATCGTCCCCCGCTTCATCCCCTGAAAGCGCTCCCCAGCCGGAGCCGCCGTCGCCCACTCCTCAGGTCCCGCCCGCTGCCCAGGAAGCCACGCACACCGACGTGGAAATCGTCCTCACGGACGGACGGCGACTGACCGGCCAGTTGGTGGACCGGACCGAGGAACTGATCCGCGTCCGGATTGCCGGCACGGTCATCCCGCTCAAGATCTCGGACATCAGCGAGATCAAGCCCCAGCGACCGGTCGAGGAGCGGCACCGCGAGCTCCGCGCCGGCATCCCCGACGACGACGAGGAACGCCTCCTCAACCTCGCCGACTGGGCCCAGTCGCGTGGCCGCCTCGACCTCGCACTCGAAGACGTCCTGCAGGTGCTCAAGGTCAACCCCACAAACCCCGACGCCCTTCAGCGCAAGACCCTGCTCGAGGCCCAGATCGCCATCGACCAGAGCAAGTCCCCGAGGACCGAAACCCCCGACGAGCAGCCCACCCGGGCCGAACGGGCCAGGTTCCCCCTCCTGACCGACGACCAGATCAATATCATCCGGGTCTACGAGGTCGATCTCGCCGACCCGCCCCGCATGCTCCTGAGCAAGGAGTCGGTCAAGCGCTTCATCGACACCTACGCCGGCCAGGGCAACGTCCCGATCAGCAAGGACGGACGCGAGGCCTTCGCCCGCCGCCCCGCCTCCAAGATCCTCGAAGCCATGTTCGACCTCCAGGCCCGCGAGTTCTACGCGGAGGTCAAGGTCCAGGAGAACCCGGCCAGCATGCGCCGGTTCCGCGACGAAGTCCATCGCTGGATCGTCTCCTCCTGCGCCACCACCGACTGCCACGGCGGGACCGAGGCCGGCCGCTTCCAGCTCTACACCAAGCGGGTCAACTCCGACACCTCCTCCTACACCAACTTCTACATCATCGATCGCTTCCGGACCGACGACGGCCTGGCCCTGATCGACTTCCAAACCCCTGCCCAGTCACCACTTCTGCAGTACGCCCTCCCCCGCGAGGACGCCCTCTTCAAGCACCCCGAACTCCAGCGCGACGGCCGAAACGCCTTCCGCCCCCCCTTCCGGAACGAGAACGACGACCGCTTCAAGGCCACCGTCGAGTGGATCAAGAGCCTCTTCCAGCCGCGGCCCGAGTACCCCATCGACTACAAGCCCCAGGCCCCCTTCGTCGCGCCCTCCATCAGGCCGGCCAACCCCAAGCCCAGGTAGCCCCTCGGGCTTTCGCTGGAACCGTCCTTGCCCCGGTGGGGTAGAGGTCTTCACCCCCGGTAACCGGGAAGGCCAACCCAGCGGTCTTCTGCTACAGTGTCGGCCCCACCCCTAGGGGCCGGATCGGCCCGCGGGGTGTTCGCTGTCCGCTGATTCGCTGTCCTTTGGTCCGGTTCTGAACAAGGGTTTTCCGCCAATGAGCCGTATTTCGCCCCGCTCGCTCCAGATCGTCGTCGGCTTGACCCTCTCCGCGTCGGCCCTCGTGCTGACCGGCTGTGACCAGCGCAGCCCCACCGCCACCGCCGTCGAGAGTGCGTCCCGCGATGTCCTCGTCGTGTCCGGCGGCGGCAGCGCCCGCCCCGAATCCGCTGATTACGCCAAGACGATGACGGGGGTCGCGAGCACCGCCCAAGGCTCCGCCAACGACGGCACCGCCGTCGAGAAGGCCGCCGCCAACCTCCTCGTCTCCACCGCCCAGCTCGGCCTCGCCACCGGCCCCGCCGAACGGGCCGCCAGCAAGGACCTCGAAGCCCGCACGCTCATCACACGGATCCAGGCCTTCTCCAACCAGTGGTCCTCGAGCTCCAGCAGCGCCGCGGCCGCCGAAAGCTTCGACCCCGCCGCCCAGATCAGCGAACTCAACGCCCTCCGCGAGCGCAAGCAGGGCGAGATCGCGACCCTCCAGTCCGAACTCACCAAAGTTCAGACCCAGGTCGAGGGCCTTCGTGCTCGCGCCAAGGAACGACTCGACGCCGCCGCCGCCAAGCACGCCATCTACACCAAGATGACCAGCGACGCCGTCAGCCTCTCCGCCGCCGACGCGGCCAAGGTTGTCGCCGACGCCAACAAGATCCGCCGCGAGGGTGACGCCCTTCGCCTCGATGGCTCCAAGATCGACGCCGAGGCCGAGTCCATCGCCCCGATGATCGGCGAGCTCCGCATGCGCGTCGACGAACTCGCGAACCAGAACAAGGAGTTCGAGAAGGCCCAGGCCGACCTCCAGGCCCGCGCCGAGACGTTCCGCAGCCAGGCCAAGACCGCTCGCGACGACGCCAACACCGCCTCGAACGCCATCGACGCCCTCGTCGGCGACCTCGAGAAACTCTTCGACGGCGACCTCAAGGCCGCCTTCGACGACACCGTTGCCGCGGTCAACAAGTCCAAGTCCGCCGCATCCTCCAGCCAGACCGCGTCCCCCGGCTTCGGGAAGCTCGCGACCGGCGAGTCCAGCCTGCTTCTCGCCGACGCCCACTGGGCCAAGGCCGAGTCATTCGGCAACTTCGCCACCACGCTCGAGATCCTCGCGCAGGTCGCCCCGAAGCTGCCCTATTCCGACAAGTACGCCGAGTCCGCCACAAAGATCCGTCAGGTCCAGGCCGAAGCCCTCAAGGAAGCCGCGTCCGCGTACGAGGCCGCCGAGTCCGCGTTCAGCGGCGCGCGAGTGACCGGCCCCGTGAAGGAACGTCTCGAGAAGCTCTCCGAGCTCATCAAGAAGGCCCAGACCGTCACCTCCGACGCCAACTCCGATGTGGCCGCAACCTTCGGCATCCCCAAGCGGGTTCAGAACGTGAAGGCCGCCAAGGACGACGCCAGCGGCGACGCCGCCGCGATCGAAGTCGACCCCGCCCTCACCACCCGGGTCGGCGAGTTCGTCGACTCCATGAAGGCGGGCGAAACCAACCTCGACTTCATCACCGGCTCCGAGCCCATCGTGAAGATGGTCGAAGCTTCCGGCAACCTCGATCGCAAGCTCCGCGCGAAGTTCCAGTCTTCGTTCGCCGAGGCCATGGGCCCGATGGGTCAGGGCACCCTGAACCCCAAGGCCTTCGAGTCGCTCACCGCTCAGGACGCGACCATCACCATGAAGTCGCCGACCTCCGCGGTCGTCGCGTTCAGCGGCGTCCCCGAACTGCCCTTCTCCAAGGTTGACGGCGCCTGGAAGATGGACATGATGGCCATGCTCGGCCCCAACGCCGCCATGACCGGCATGATCGCGGGCCCGATGACCACCGTGCTCAACGACCTCGCCGCCGAAGTCGAGGCAGGCAAGTTCGCCGACCTCGCCGCCTTCCAGGCCGCGCTCGGCGAGAAGATGATGAACATGATGGGCCCGAAGTAACCCCGCCTCAGCGGTCGAGCTTCAGCGTCCCGTTCTCAAAGCCCCGCGGCAACACTCGCTTCTGATCGCGCGGTCCGAGCGGGATGTTCCATTGAATCGTGTCGTACGCCTCGTCCAGCACGTCGTACGCGATGTCACGCTTATCCGCCGGCACTGTGTGCGGCACAACGCCGAGCGAGATGTTCGCCGCCGAGAGCAGCGTCCTCAACTGCGTCAGGTGATCCAGTCTCGCCTGACGCTCCGCGTCCTGCGTCTCAATGATCCGCCGCTGCTCCGTAAGCAGAGCCTTCTCCACGCGCTCTGACTTCGCCTCGAGCTTGTCCGCCCGGCTCATCGCACAGCCCGTCAGCACCGAAACACACGCCAGCACCGGCAGCAGCTTCCATCGCATGGGTACCGAATCCTCTCGCAAGCACGCGATCCAGCCCCGGGCACACTACCCCAACTGCTGAATCGCCTGCGAGACTGTACCACACGCCACAACCTCCAGCCCCGCGAGCTTCGGCGTCGGTTGCCCCTTGGGAACGAGCATCCGCTTGTACCCAAGCCGCCCCGCCTCCCGTACCCGCTGCTCGAGCTGAGGCACCGGTCGAATCTCTCCCCCCAAACCAACCTCCCCCACCGCGCACGTCGCCGGGCCAATCGCGCGGCGGAAGTGCGCGCCGGCAATCGCCAAGAGCAACGCCAAATCCGACGCCGGCTCCACCGCGCGGATCCCCCCCACCGCCGACGCGAAGACATCGCGGTCCGCCAGGCGCAGCTCCGCGTGCTGCTCCAGCACCGCGATGATCATCGCCAGCCGATTCGGGTCCAACCCGCTGCTCTTCCGTTTCGCCGCTCCAACGAATCCTGTCGCCGTGAGCGCCTGCACCTCCACCAGCACACACCGCGTCCCCGTCAGCAACGGACACACCACGCTCCCGGGTCGAGGCTCGGCCGCCCCAGTCATCGCCGCGACCCCCGCACCCTCCGGAACCTCCCGAAGCCCCGCGCCCGTCATCTCGAACAACCCAAGCTCCAACGTCGTACCGAACCGGTTCTTGATCGCTCGAACGATCCGATGGCTGTGGTACCGATCGCCCTCAAAGTACAGCACCGCGTCCACCAGATGCTCCAGCAGCCGCGGCCCCGCCAACACTCCGTCCTTTGTGACGTGCCCAACCAGCACCACCGCCACTCCGCTCAGCTTCGCCAAGTACACGAGTTCCGCGCAGCACCGGCGCAGCTGCGTGATGCTCCCCGGTGACGCCGGTACGTCCGGCTTGTAGATCATCTGGATCGAGTCGACGAGCAGCACCCGCGGCATCACCCGCCTCGTCTGCTCCACGATCCGGGGCAGGTTCGTGTCGGACAACAGATAGAGCTCCGGTGATTCCCGGTGCGCGCCCGCCGCGCTCAATCGAGAGGCCCGCAGCCGAACCTGCTCCGCCGACTCCTCGCTCGAAACATACAGCACGCGCTTGCCCGCGCTCGCCCACGCCCTCGCAGCCTGCAACAGCAGCGTCGACTTGCCGATCCCCGGCTCCCCGCCCACGAGCACGGCCGAGCCCGGCACCAGCCCGCCACCCAGCACCCTGTCGAACTCCGCGATCCCGCAGCAGAGCCGCTCCGCTGGCCCCGCCGCCGGTCCAATCTGGTCGATCGGCTGGGCCACCGGGCTCGGGCCCGCGGCAAGATCCAGCCCGTCCGCCAACGCCCCGGCCGCCGCCGCCAGCCCGAGTTGCGGGTCTTTGGTCGTCGCCGGGTCCACTGTGGTCTGCTCAAGACTGTCCCAGGCGTTGCAGTCTGGACACTTGCCACTCCAGCGGTGCTGGGCGGTACCACATTGACGGCAGAGAAAGACGTGGCGAGGCTTGGCCATGGCCTAGAGTATACGGGATTTGTTCGTACGTCGCGGGCGATTCTCCACGAACCCACTACCATGACCCCACGCATGCAGCAGACCGGCGGATCAACGCCAAGCATCAGCAAGCCGAGACGTCACTGGACCCGCCGATTCAAGTGGCCGGTCATCGGCATGTTCGCACTCGTAGGTGTCTACCTCATTCTGACGAAAACGTTCGTCGCGAGAGCGATCGTGATGGGGCAGTTGGCTTCCGCCACAGGAGCGGAGGCCTCGTGTACCTCGGCCAGCCTGTCCCTCACCGGAGAGGCGGAGATCCGAGGGCTGGTGCTGAGGGCTCCCGGCGTTCCCGGGCCGGCGGGCGAGTTTCTGACCATCGACCGTGTACACGCGAGCGCGGATCCGTGGTCGTTGCTCACGGGTACGCCGCGGATTCTCTCGGTGGACCTCGAGCACCCGCACGTTCGCATCAGCCAGTCGCTGAAGGACGGCGGGGTGAACGTCGCCTCCCTGCGTTCGACCGCTCGCGCGTCGGGCGGCACATCGCGGGGCCCGTCGTCACCCTCTTCACTCCCGCGTATCGCGCTGACGGACGGTGTGATCGAGCTGGGCGAGCACGATGTCGCCGACGCTCCGAACGGGTATCGCGGGCTCAAGGAGCTGGCGGTCGCCGGTCTGGTGGAGGAGCGTGCGGGCGCAACCGGTGAGAGCGTGATCAGTTTCCGCGAGGTCGACGCCTCCGGCAACGCCACCGGCCTGCTCGACATCCAAGGCACAGTGAGCTCAAAGGCGATCGCGCTCACGGTCGGAGATCTCGACCTCTCGAAGGTCGCCCCCGCCTCTCTCCCGACGCCCTTCCGCGAGGGTGTCTCGCGTCTGTCGATGATCGGAAAGGTCACGGGCACCGAGTTCCGCTACGGATTCGATGGCGTCTTCAGCGCGGGCGCGAACCTGGTCGATATCGGCCTCACGCTCCCCGTCGACGCGCAGCCCGCGGAAGATGAGGACGGCAACCATCGCCCGATGGAGCCCGACTTCGAGAACCGCCGGCTGCGAGTGCAGGGCGTGAGCGGACGGGTGACGCTCGACCGCGGGATCTGGTCCGGGACTCTGGCGGGCAAGGCCGAAGAGATGCCCTGCGATCTCGCGTTCGAGTGGAAGGGCGCGGGTGCGGATTCACCGTTCGGCATCACGCTGAAGATCAAGCCCTTCGAGCTCGAGAAGAAGCCCGCGCTCATCAAGTTCGCACCACCCGTCGCGCAGCTTCGCTTCTCGCAGTTTGGTGATCCAACCGGCCTGATCTCCGGGGAGATCCGAATCACGCGTGACGCACCCGGCCCCAACGGACCATCCGAGGTTCACACCGCCGGCGAGATCGACATCACCGGCGGCAGCGCCGCGTTCCACAAGTTCCCCTACCGGTTCAACGAGCTCCGCGGCCGTGTGACCTTCGACGCCAAGGGGATCACCATCGTCGGTCTCGACGGCAAAGCCCCGAGCGGCGCGGTGATCCACGCCGAGGGCACACTCGTCCCGCCGAACAACCCCGTCGCCAACATCCTCGTTCGAGTCAAGGGTCTCCCCACCGACGAAACGCTCTCCGCCGCGATGCGCACGCGCGGCAGGATTCTCGACGAACTCTTCAGCAAAGAGAACCACCAGCGTTTGCTCGCGGCAGGACTCATCCGGGAACCTGGCTCGCCGGGCTCCGCCCCAGAGTTCGCACTCGGAGGAACCGCCTCCGTCGATGTCGAGGTCACGCGATTCCCACTCGCAGACGGCGAAGGCGACTGGCACGACACCGTGACGGTCCATTTCCCGCGCGTGGGGATCCTCCCCGACGATTTCCCTTTCCCGCTCATCGGCACCGACATCACGCTCGTCAAGAAGGACTACGACGCCGTCATCTCCGGCGGTCAGTACACCGGCTTGCAAGGCGGCACCGCCGAGATCACCGCCCAAGCCGATCTTCTCCGCGTCGACGACCCCACCGCCGAGTTCATCCCGGAGGTCTCCGTCCAAACGACGGCGCTCCCGCTGGACGAACTCCTCGTTCAGGCTCTGCCCCCGGGGCGCGAAGCCCTTGGCGACGGCCGCACGATCCCTGGCATCGTCCGCTCCCTGGGCCTGCGCGGAAAGCTGACGGGGTCCGTCAAAGTCGGGATGAGCCCCCAAGGCGAAACCCTCTACGACGTCCGACTCGCGATGCGTGGCATCGAAGCCGCGCCGAAGTTCGATGGGCCCGAAGGGGCCATGCTCGGCGATGTCACCGGAACGCTCGCCGTCACCGAGCGACACCTTGAAACCAAGTTCCGCGCGGACGTGCTCAAAACCCACGCGAGCGACAGCACGTTTCCCATCACGCCCGCTGGCTCGATGGAGCTCGAGACTCGCTTTGACTTCACCCGCCCGGAAACCCCAAGCAAGCTCAAGGTCGTCTTCAGCGGCACCAGGCTGGACCTGTCCGCACCGCTCGAGGGGATCGTCCGCCGAGTCTCCGAAGAGGGCGCGACAGCCATCGCCGAGGGACGCGCGGACCACTCCCCAGCCGGCGTTTCCGACCTCCGCGTCGAGTTGGCCCGCGAGGGAAGCGGCCCCATTCAGATGACCGCCTCGGCCACGGCCGCAACTGCTGACTTCCAGCTCCTGGGCACACGCGTCGGAGTCACCGAATCGATCGGGCGTGCGATGCTCGTCCGCGAAGGCGACGCCCCAACCCGCTACGAGTTCGACGGCTTCGACGCGGCCATCTTCACGGTCTCCGCAACCGAACGCACCAGCGTCGGACGCTGGCGCCTCGAAGGCCCGATCATCCCGGATGCAAAGGCCGATCGTCCGCTCGAGATACACGCGATCGGCGCACGATTCGAGTCGCCCCTCCTCCTTGCCGTGTGCGACAAGGCCTCGCCCCGCTCCGCCGCTCTTCTCCGTGAGTTCCAGGCCGCGGGCAGCTTCGATATCGACCTCGTATCCGCACCCGATGGGCCGAGCGGGGTGCTGCGGCCGACGAGCGCGGCAGTCACGGTGAGCGGGGGTCGCGCGAACTTCACCTCCGCCACAGGCAGCGTCGAGTTCGCCGGCGATGCCGCCGAACTCAAGGACCTCCGCCTGAACGCGGACGGATGGTCGGTTGGCCTCCGAGGTCGCGTGGTATCGAACCCCGACGGCTCGACCCTCCGCGATGTCCGGCTGGATCTTGACGCCGACTCGCTGCGCCCCGAACTTCGCGGCTGCCTGCCGCAAGGGCTGCGTGAATCCCTGACGGACCTCAAAGCCGAGGTGAAGGGCGCAATCTCGATCAAGGACGCTCCGCTCGAGTGGAGCACCTCTGCCCAAGGCATCGACACCATCACGACGACCAACTCCATCCGGATCGCGGGGGCAGAGGCGGATGTCGGCGCCGAGGTGAAAGAGTTCGCCGGCACCATCGGCGTCAACTTCAACCGCGTGGGAGAGGCCCCACCCCGGTACGACCTCACCATCAACGCCGAAACCGCCCACGTCAGCGGGCTCCGCGTCACCGAGGGACTAGCGACCATCCGAACGAGCGATGCCCCGGACGCGCCGAACGGCGTCACCCTCGCAGAGTTTGGCGGTCGCTCCCATGGCGGTCGCGTTTCTGGAAACGCCACGCTCGGCGCCAAGGACCAGGCACAGCGCCGCCGATTCGAAGCCAACCTCCAACTCGCGGACCTTCGATTCGCCTCCGTGCTCACCGATTTCCGCGAGCTCTCCGGCGAGCAGCCCCCGAAGGACGAAGACCCCACCGCCGCTCGCGGCATGCTCGACGCCAATGTCACCCTCTCCGGCTATTCCGGTGACATCTCCACCCGCCGCGGCCGTGGAACCGTCACCATCGGCGGCGGCCCGGTACTCAAGATGCCGCTCGTCGTCGCCCTCGTGCGCGTAAGCAATCTCCAACTACCCATCGGTGAAAGCGTGAACTACGGCGCGGTCGAGTTCTTCCTCGAAGGACAGACCGTTAACGTCGAGCAGTTCGCGGTGGAGTCGCCGAGCGTCGGCCTGTACGGATTCGGCACCGCGACCTGGCCCGACATGGCCCTCGATATGCGGTTCCGATCCCGATCCCGTGCCCGCGTGCCCATCATCAGCGACGCGATCGAGGCCCTCCGCGGCGCCATCGTGCAGGGCGTCATCACCGGCACCGCCGCCAAACCAGAAGTCAGCGTGAGCACCTTCGCCGGCACCACCAAGTTCATCGGCCGTCTGCTCGGCCGCGACCCGACCGAGCAGGAACGCCGCCTGGAGCAGATCGAGAAAACCCGCAACGACGCGCGGCTGCGCGAACGCGACCGCGACGCCCAGATCGAAAGCCGCTAACCGAGCCTCAACCGCCCGCGTCCGTCTAGAATCCCGGCTCAGAAAGCAGGAACAAAGCATGGCACTCAACAACGACAACAGAGACCTCAAGCAGGAAGCCGCGGATTTCGCGGCAGCAGAAGCCGCCGGCGGGCCCGTCAGCCCCAAGGCGACCCGCGCCGACGATCCCGACATCACCGCGCAGCTCGACAAGCTCGTCGAGGCCGTTGGCGGCAGAAACGGCACATTTGAGTCCCGTCTGGTCCGCGACCTCATGCAGACCGCGCTCAAGCTCATCCCCGACGGCCGCGACACCGGCGAGCTCAAGCTCATCACCAACTCCGTGAAGGAGCTTCGCTACGCCTACCGGGTCTTCGGCAAGTACCGCGAGCCGCACAAGGTCACGATCTTCGGCTCCGCACGCACGCCCGAGACCCACCCCGACTACCACGCCTGCGTGGATTTCAGCCGCCTGATGGCCGCGGCGGGCTGGATGATCATCACGGGCGCCGGCATGGGGATCATGCGGGCCGGGCACGTCGGGCCCGGTCGCGCCTCGAGTTTCGGCGTCGCGATCCGCCTGCCGTTTGAGACCAACGCGAACGAGGTGATCGACGGCGACGAGAAGCTGATCCGCTTCCGCTACTTCTTCACCCGCAAGCTCATCTTCATCAGCCAGGCAGAGGCCGTCGCTCTCTTCCCCGGCGGTTTCGGAACCCTCGATGAGGCGTACGAGGCCCTGACCCTGGTGCAGACCGGCAAGTCCACGCCGGTTCCGATCGTCGCGCTCGAGGGTGCCGGTGGCGACTACTGGTCTTCATGGGACCAGTGGGTCCGCACGCAACTCCTCGCGCGGGGATGGGTCAGCGAAGAGGACCCCAGCATCTACCACCTGGCCAAGGACCCCGTCGACGCGATGTCCTACATCGTGAAGTTCTACCGCAACTACCACTCGTCGCGGTACGTCGGCGACGACTTCGTGATCCGTCTCCGGCACGCGCTCCGAGCCGAAGACGTCGCAACCCTTGAGTCCGAGTTCAAGGTGCTGTGCAAGTCCGGCGGCTTCACGCTCCGCGGTCCCTTGGACGGCGAAGACGATCACCCCGGCCTCCCGCGCCTGGTCTTCCAGCACACACGCCACAAGTTCGGCCTCCTCCACCGCCTCATCCGCAGGATCAACGACTTCGACCCCGCCCCCGCCCGCGCCTGATGGACCTTCCAACGGCCATGCCCGCACGCGTCCCCGCAGCTTTGCTCACGTTCGCGATCGCGACCACGCTCGCGGGATGCGGCTCGTCTCCAGAGATGCCGGCGGACGAGTCCCAAGCAACCGCCGACGCGCCCGCGGCGTTCAAGGGCCTGCGGCTCTCGAGCTGGACGATCGACGACCGAACCGCGACGACAGGCAAAGGACCATCCCCCGCCGAACTCGCGTTCGCCCGCATCGAGTCGCACGCGCAGCGACCCCTCCCACTCGGCGCAGGAGCCGCTGACACCTGGCGGCGCGAAGGCGTGAGAGTCGTCGCGATCCCAAGGTCGGAGGCCGATGCGCTCCGCGCGGAGCTCAAGCTCGCCGGCCCACTTCAGCAGCAGTTCTTCGGCGAGGTCCTGCGATGGACCACCGTTCACGCGGGCGCGGAGTCGGAGTTCGCCATGCTCCTCGACCAACCCGGCGGCCCGCTCCGCCTCAACGCCGGTGAACTCCGGCTGCTCGCCCGCGCCTTCGTCATTCCCGGCGCTCCCACCGAGTACGGAGGAGTCCGGGCCGCGATGCGGCTCGACCTCGCGGTCCAGCACTTCGATCCCACGATCGTCCGCCCGGACTCGGTGGATCTGAGCGCAACCAGACGCCCGAACATCGAAGAGCAGGGCACCATCCTCCGCTCGCTGAGCACCAGCGCCGTGCTCGACGGGACAGACGTGCTGGTCATCCTCACCCAGCCACGCGAGGCGGAGGAACTCACCGAGCCAAGCGAGACGCAAGGCCCGCTGCCCGCTGCCCTTCCCCGAGTCGGCGACGCGCTCCTCACAGACTACTCAAGCCTGCCAAAGCCCCACGTCCGCACGATCCTCATGCTCGATCCCATCGTGCCGAGCAGGTACGAGCTGCCGGCGTTCTAGGGCCTGCCGCCGCCCGCACCGCAGGTGCAGGCGGATCCGCACTCACCCCAGACCGACCTTGCGTCACTTCGACCAATGCCCCTCGCCCCCGCACGCCGATGATCGCTGCGGCGTGGTATTGAAGGAGGCGGATCACACGCATGCTGAGGGTCCCGATTGTTCATGCACGGCCTGGCATGGTGCTCTCCATGCCCATCCATCACCCCGCGTGCCCCGCGGTCGTGCTGCTCCGCCCAGGCGCGGAGATCGATGCCTCGTCACTCCGCCGCCTCCGCGAGATCGGAGTTCCCGAACTCTGGATCCGCTACCCGGCCCTGGATGAGCTCGCCGAGGTCGTGCATCCGGAAGTGCAAGGCTCCTGCCGCGATCTCGTCGGCATCATCGGCACCGCGATCGATGAGGTCGTCCTGCGTTCGCACGCGCGGCTCGACTACCCGTCGTACAAGCGCGGGGTCGTCGGCCTTCTCGAGCAACTCAGCGAGCACCCCAAGGCCGCGCTCTACCTGGGCGAGATGGTCGGCCCTCAGCGGCCCGCGCTCCGACACGCCGCGAACGTGTGCATGCTCAGCATCCTCATGGGCCTCAAGCTCGAGTTCTACCTGATACGCGAGCGGTCGCGCCTCTCGGGGAGTTCGGCGAAAGAGATCTCTGGTCTGGGCGTCGGTGCCATGCTGCACGACGTCGGCATGCTCCGCCTGCCCGACGCGGTGCTCGCGCGCTGGAACTCCCTCCAGGACGAGTCCGATCCCGAGTGGCAGAAGCATGTGGTTCTCGGGTTCGACATGGTCCGCGGCGAGATCGACGCAACGGCCTCGGCCGTGGTGCTCCACCACCACCAGAAGTACGACGGCTCGGGCTTCCCCCGCAAGCGCGACCTCAACGGGATCGATCACAAGGTCGCGGGCTCGGAGATCCACATCTTCGCGCGGATCGTGGCCGCCGCGGATCTCTTCGACCGCCTCCGCAATCCGCCGGGTGGGACCGGGTGCATCCCCTCGGTTCGCGTGCTGAACGCGCTGCGGGCGGAGCCGTATTCACGCTGGATCGATCCGATCGTCTTCCGCGCGCTGCTCGCCATCGCGCCGCCGTATCCGCCCGGCAGCCTTGTGACGGTCACGGGCGGACAGCGGGGCGTGGTCGCGGCGTGGTACCCCGAGTCACCGTGCCAGCCGCTCGTGTACCCGATCGGCTCGCTCGATGCCGAGGCCACCAAGCGTGCCCCGCGCAAGCGGATCGCACCGATCGACCTGCGGACCCGCACCGACATGCAGATCGTGGAGTTCGACGGGTTCGATGTCTCGAACGACAACTTCACCCCGACCTACAAGGGCGAGTTCGACCTCATCGCGTTCGCGAAGGCGATGGACAACCGCGCTTCCGTGCTCGGCGAGAGCCTCGAGGAACTTCGGCGAGTCGGCTGATTACTTCTTCGCCTCGGTGGGCTTGCTCTCGGCCGACTGGCTCTCGGCGGGCTTCGCGCCCTCCGCGGGTGGCTTGCCAGCCTGGCGTCCAGTGGCTGCCGCACCACCGGCTTCGCCCTGCGGGCGCTTCGCCTCAGGGGTCGCTGTGCCCGCGCCGCCCGACTCACCGCCCGCCGGCCTGCCCCGACCACCGGCCGGAGCACCGGGTCGCGATCCACCCTCGTTGCCGATCGGCTTGCCGTCGGCACCGAGCTTGTAACCAGCGGCTTCGAGCTGGGCGACATCCCAAGGCTGCGAAATGATCTCGCCCGGCGTGGGCTCGCGCAGGAGGACCTGATCGCCTTCGGTGAGGCCCGCGAGGATCTCGGCCGTCGTGTCCGACCGCCGACCGAGCTTGACCGGAACCCGTGTGAACTTGGTGTCGCGGGACTGGTACACAAACCGCACCGGCCCGTCGCTGAACACAGCCTGAACCGGCACGGTCAGCGTCGACGCGACCGAATCAATGATGACCCGGGCCTCGCAGCGCATCGACGGCTTCAACTGCGAATCGCCGATGTCCATCGCAATGCGCACCGTGTACTCGCGAAGGTTGGGATCACGCCAACCGCCCGTCTCCGCCATCACGCCAATCGACTCCACCCGCCCGCCGAACACCGCGCCGCCCGCGGCATCTACCTTGATATTGCACGGCATACCGGGCCGAATGCGACCCGCGAGGCTCTCGTGGACACGGATCGCCGCGACCATCTCGCTCGTGTCCGGCAGAATGAACAGAAGCTGGTTTGGCGAGATCCGCTGACCGATCTGCAAGGGACCTTCGGTCTCGCCCCAGCGGTTGCGATCGACGCTCGTGCCGTAGACCACGAGGCCATCCTGAGGCGCGAGGATCGTGGCCGAGTTGTACTGATCCTGAAGACGCTGCAGCCGACGTTCCGCGGCACGGTGCTGATCGATCGCGATGTCGCGTTTGCTGCCCTTGTCCTGAAGCTCAATCTGGTTGTTCAACCGGACCCGCTTGAGTTCCGAATCCGCCTTCTCGACCAACGAGAGCTTGGACTTCTCGTCCTTGGGCGACTCGTACAGGAGGTAGGTCTCGCGCGCAAGCACGGCCTTCTGGAAGTCGGAAATCGCCTCGATGTACGCGACCTCATCGCGATCGCGCTCGTCGCGGCTGAGGAACTCCTGATCGCAGAGCTCCTGGCTCTTCAGGTAGCGATCAGCGAGTCGCTCGAGCTCCACGGTCGCCCGCTGCACGGCAAGATCCCCCTCTTGGCGTTTGCTCTTGTCGTCGCCCTCTTTCCACTGGTTCAGCGTGAGGCGCGCGACGTCCAGATCAAGCTCGGCCTGCCGCAGCTTGCTGTTGTTCTCGTTGACCTGGATCTCGTACGCGTTTTCCGCGGAGACCTTCTGGGCCAGTTCGCTCTTGACCTTCGCCTGTTCTTCTTCGAGCTTCGTGAGAAGGTCCTCGGCGTTGATCTTGATCAGCACATCGCCCTTCTTGACACGCACGCCCTCGGGGATCACCTCGAGAATCGTGGACTCACGCTCCATCGGGTTGCGGATCTCGACCTTGTTCCGGGCTTCCAGTTCCCCGTTCGCGGTCGTGGTGATCTCGAACGCCTTCTGGGCCGCCGCAAAGCGGTCCGCTGTGACCGTTCCCCCCGAACCCCGCTCGGGGCTCCGGGTGCTCATGACGCCAACCGTCACCAGACCTGCCACGGCCAAGAGTGCCACCGCCACCGTCTTGGCTTTGCCGGGCCGAGTTGACCGCCGGATATCGCTCGCCATGAACAAACCCCGAATCTGCCGACGAATGTCGGCGCTACAAGTTCTACTACTATAGACGCTCGACCTTTCCCAACCCGTCACCAACCTGAGCCCGCTCCCACTACCCTTGAGCCATGTCCCTACGAGCACTCTGCGACTCGGCCAAGTCCCGTGTTCTCTTCGTGACTGCCGCGCCGAAGGAGGCGGCCTCTGTCGCATCTGCGTTCGGAAAGCCAGCGCCTGACCCCTGGCAACGCGTCGAACTCGCCGCCTGGGCCGACCTCATCGCCACCGGGGTCGGAAAGTCCAATGCCGCGGGGGCAACCGCGCGTCACCTTGACCCCGCCCGCCACCGCCACGTGCTGAACGTCGGGATCGCGGGTGTCTTGCCCGGAAGTGGCCTTCGACTGCTCGAAACCGTCGCGGGTATCCGCTCCGTCTTTGCGGATGAAGGTGTCCTGAGCCCGGAGGGGTACTCGTCGATGTCAGCCCGGGGCTTTCCACCCCTCTCCACCTCAGAAGGGGATGGAGTGACCTCGGACGGCCAACTCCTCGCGGCCCTCGGGATCCCCCACGTTCAGGCGATCGCCACGGTTTCCACCTGCTCCGGCACCAACGCCCTCGCGCGCGAGATCGTCACCCGCACCGGCGCGGAGGTCGAGGCCATGGAAGGAGCGGCGGTCGGGCTGGTCGCGAGTCGGTTGGGGGTGGGGTTCGCGGAGGTCCGGGTGATCAGCAACACGACCGGGGACCGCGGCTCTCAGCAGTGGGACCTTCCGGGCGCGTTAGCGGCCCTTCGGGAGTGGGTGGCCCGAGCGGGGGAGTGAATCAGGGTTATCGGGGCTCGATCCGCGGCTGTCCGTGCCAGACGGCATAGGACGCACGGTGTACCCACGACCTGAGCCCCCTCTGGTGAGGCGGTCAAACCTCCGAGGAGAACCGCCGATGAACCGACGAGCGACCGCGCACCGCGCGCGGGCTCGGAGTTCACAGAATGGGCCTGTCAGCACTCAAACGATTCGGACCGTTCGCCAAGCTGGGGGAGAAGCTCACCGCATCGGTAGGTGGGCAGGTGCGACATGCGCCCCCGATTGCCATCGACTTCGGGGTATCGGGCATGAAGCTGCTGCAGCTCGAACCGGGTGATCAGCCCAAGCTGGTTGCCGCGGCACACTTGGTGACCCCGGACGACTTGCTGAAGGACAACGTGAAGCGGCTGGACTATCAGCTGCAGAATCTCCCGAAGCTTGTGAAGCAGGGCGGGTTCAAGGGTCGGCGGGTGGTGTGCACGATCCCTGCGTGGATGACGGCGGCGAAGTGCCTGCAGGTGCCCAAGACCGAGGGCACCTTGATGAAGGACATGATCGAGGCGGCGCTCCCGGCGCAGCTGGGCGTGATGCCGGGCTCGATCGTGTATCGCTCATTTGTCGCGGGCACCACGACGACCGGGATGACGGAAGTGCTGATCCTTGCCGCGGCGAGGGACAGCGTCGACAAGATCGTGAAGGGTTTGCTGGACGCGAAGCTGGAGCCGGTTGGGATGCAGAGCGAGTACACGTCGCTCCTGCGTTCGTTCGACCACATCACGCGACGGGACACGGACGCGAACCTGGTGACGATCATCCTGGACGTTGGCCAGGGCGCGACGAAGCTGGTGATCGCGAAGGGGAAGGAACTCGCGTTTGCGCGGCTGATCGAGATCGGCGGGCGGCATCTGGACGCGTTGGCGGCGAAGCAGCTCTCGTGCAACGAGGTTGAAGCGAGGCGGGCGCGGCACGGAATGTCCAACTTTGTGCCGGGCTCTGGGGCGAGCGAGACCGCGAACGTGGAGCGGGTGGACCGGCGGTCGTCGGGTTCTGGCAAGGGCTTGACGGACAACCTGCTGCAGCAGCCGGCGGAGGCGATGGGGCCCGAAACGACGGACCTTTCGGAACCGCTGGAGATCCTGACGGACGAGATTCTGATGTCGGTTCGGTACTTCACGTCGCAGCTCGGCGGGCGGAAGCCCGACCGCGTGCTGTTCGTGGGCGGCGAAGCGCTCTCTCGTGGCGTGTGCCAGAAGATCGCGAAGCAGTTGCGGACCGCGGCGCAGTCGGCGGACCCGGTGGCGTGGGTGGCGAAGACGGGCGCGGAACCGAGCGTGGGCGTGGACCTGAAGCAGCCGCAGCCCGGGTGGGCGGCGGCGATGGGGCTGGCGTTGAGCCCGACTGATCTGTGAGCACAACCCCGTCGCGGCGCGACGGGTGGAGGCGGAGCGACATGAGCAACCCATTCCGGCACCCGGGCGCATCGACCAACGGCTTCTTGCCGGCGGACTACGTGAACCGCAAGATCGAGACGCGGGCGAACCTGTTCACGCTGACGCTGTTCATGCTGGTGCTGGCGGCCACGGTGGGCACGTTCATGGTGACGGTGAAGCACCGCTCCGAGATCCGCGCCCGCGCGGAGCACATGGACGCGATGTACCGCGAGGAGGCCGCGAAGATCGACGAGCTGAAGCAGCTCGAGTCGCAGCGGGCGCAGATGATGGAGAAGGCGGAGATCACGGCGGCGTTGATCGAGAAGGTTCCGCGGTGGGCGTTGCTCGCCGAGGTGACGATGCGGATGCCCTCGAACATGCGGCTCGACAGCTTCGCGCTCAAGAGCAAGCGGCTGGACAAGGTCGCGGACGCGGCGGCGGTCGCGAAGGCGGAGCCGAAGGCGAAGGTGAAGACGCTGACGGACAAGGCCAAGGGCCGCACGAAGAAGAAGGACGAGGCCGCTGATCGTCCGAAGGTGCAGCCGCCGCGGTTCGAGTACGGCTTGACGCTGTCGGGGACCGCGAAGGAGAACAACGAGATCGCGGACTACATCACGCAGCTCAAGAAGGTGCCGATGCTCGACAAGGTCGAGCTGATCGTGATCCGCGAGTCAAAGGAAGGCGGCTCGAAGAAGGACCAGCCGGAGGAGATCCTGCGGCGGTTCGAGATCTCGGCCGTGATCCGCACCAACGTGGACACGGAGGTGCTGGGCGCCTCGCTGCGGGAGGTCGTCGCACGCCGCACGGCCGAGACGACGGGTCGGGACGCCACGACGGCGAACGCCTCGGAAGGCCGGAAGGAAGGGGAGTAAATCATGAATCTTGGGCTCAGAGCTCTGCTCATCGTGATCATCCTGGCGACACCGTTGGCGGCGTGGTGGTTCGCCTTCGTTCCGGAGAACAAGTACATCGAGGCCCTGTCGCAGGACCTCAAGCACAAGGAAGCGTTGCTCGAGACGCTCCGCGAGGAGACCTCCCGGAACGCCGACCTGCAGAAGGCCAACGAGGAACTGCACCGTTCGGTGACGCTCATCGAGCAGCGGTTGCCGAGCAACAAGGAAGTTGACGCGATCGTCCGTCAGGTCAGCGATCTCGCGGTCGCCGCGGGCCTCGCCGCCCCGGGCATCAAGAGTTCCAAGCCCGTGCAGTCCGCGCTCTACATGGAGCAGCCCCTGGAGATGGAAGTCTCGGGGGACTTCGAAGGGTTCTTCCGCTTCATCGCCGAGGTCGAGAAGCTCCCTCGCATCACGCGGATCCATGACCTGAAGATCACGAGCCAGACGGGGAAGGACGTGGAAATCCTCGCCGAGTTCACCCTGAGCATCTACTTCCAGGATGACAAGGCCGTCGCCTCCGCGGAGAAGAAGCAATGACGAATCGCACGCCGGATCAGCAGAACGCCCTCGAGCGTCACGAGTCACAGAACCTCGCCACGGGTGGGAACCCGACCGGCCAGATGTCCGGTGGCGGCTTCGGGTCGGGGCCGGACCTCGAATCGGCGGTCGCGCCGCCCAAGGTGCTGGTGCCGCAGCAGGTGTTCGTGTTCCTCATCGTGTTCGCGGTGAGCGCCGCGACGATCTTCACGATGCGGCAGTACGGGATGCGGGCGGGCATCGCGCAGGCGGAGGAACTGAAGCTCGACCTCGCGCAGAACGACGCGGAGAAGGCCCGCACCTACGAGCGGATCATGGCCGATCTCCGGCGCGTGGAGCACCCGCTCGAGGTCGCCCTCGACGACCTCCAGAACAGCCCGTTCATGCCCAAGGGCGCGGACACCCAGGTGATCGTGAACGACCAGGTGATCACGGGGCCCTCCGCCGAGCAGCGCGCGGAGCAGATCCGGCGCGAAGCCGAGGAAACCCGGCGGCAGGTGATCCAGTCGGCCCTCGCCGAAGTCAAGATCAACATGGTGATGGGCGAGATGGCCCGCATCAACAAGGAGTACTACCGAGTGGGCGATCAGGTCGCCGAGTACTTCACGATCGTGAAGATCGACGGCCGCTCGGTCACGCTCCAGGCCGACGGGATCAACTACACCCTGCTCATGGACGAGAAGGTCGACTCCCCGTCGAAGGGCCCCTCGAAGTTCACCAAGCCACGCAACTGATCAAGCCGGAGGCGCGAGACCTTGGCCAAGTACAATATCGACGACATCCTCCACGAGCTCGGCGTCGACAGCGCCCGCAAGGCCGCCGACACCCCGGCACCATCGCCCGCCAAGCCGCACCGGGTCGATCAGGCCGAGGAGTCTTTCTCCAACCTCCCCGCCGTGCCCGCCAACCAGACGCGCGGCGATGGCAAGCCCTCGGGCCGTCCGCTCTACTCGCACGAGGAAGACGGCGCCACGCATCAGGACCTGGAGACGCTCGCGAAATCGCGGAACGTGCTCCCGGACGAGAAGCTGAACATCGCAATTCAGCTCGTGAAGCAGACCCCGGGCAAGAAGCTCGCGGAGGCCCTCATCGAGCAGGGCGCGGACGAGGCCGCCGTGCAGGAACTCGTGGCACGAAGCTCGGGCGTGCCCTTCGAACGGATCGACTTTGACAAGGGCCTCGAAGGAGGCTTCGACGGCACGTTGCTCCAGCGCCTCACCCCGGAGTTCTGCAAGCAGCACTCCATTATCCCCCTGCGGACCGAAGGTGCGCGCGTCGTGGTCGCCGCGACGCAGGCCGAGAACGTGTTCCTCTTCCAGGATGTCGGTTCCAAGCTCCGCGCGCCCGTGAAGGTCGTGCTGACGCCCGCGGCCGACGTGAAGCGGGCACTCGAACTCGTCGGTGCCGGTGGCACCGAAGAAGCCGAACAGGTAGACGTCTCGAAGATCCTCGAGGGCGTCGAAGAGGCGGACGTCTCGGTCGAGAAGAAATCGACGACCGAAGTGGACCTCGAGAAAGAAGCCGACGCCGGGCCCATCATCCGCTACGTCAACCACATCATCCAGACGGCGGTCAAGGAAGGCGCGAGCGATATCCACCTCGAGCCGTGCGAGAAGAAGCTCAAGGTCAGGTTCCGTATCGACGGACAGCTCTTCGAGATGATGACCCCGCCCGCCTCCATGGCCGCGGCGATCACCAGCCGCCTGAAGATCATGGCGAACCTCGACATCTCCGAGCGACGCATCCCGCAGGACGGTCGAATCCGCTGCACGGTCGCCGGCCGCAAGCTGGACCTGCGCATGTCCACACTCCCCAACACGTACGGGGAGAAGACGGTCATGCGTATTCTCGATACGAAGTCGATCAACGTCGAACTCGAGAATCTCGGTATGCACGAGGACACGTACACGATCTGGAAGCACCAGATCGACGCGCCCCACGGCGTCTCGCTGGTCACAGGGCCCACCGGCTCGGGTAAGACCACGACCCTCTACGCCTCGCTCCGCCAGCTCGACAAGAACACCATGAACGTCTGCACCGTCGAGGACCCCGTCGAGTACCACCTCGACGGAATCACCCAGACGCAGATGCACGAGAAGATCGGCATGACCTTCGCCCTCGCCCTGCGCGCCCTGCTGCGTCAGGACCCGGACGTCATCATGCTCGGCGAAATCCGTGATATCGAGACCGCCGGCATCGCCGTGCAGGCCGCGCTCACCGGCCACTTGGTGCTCTCCACGCTGCACACCAACGACGCCCCCAGCTCCATCACGCGACTCGTCAACATCGGCCTCGAGCCCTTCCTGGTCGCCGCGGCGGTGAACGGCGTGCTCGCGCAGCGACTGCTGCGTCGCCTCTGCGCCCACTGCAAGGCCCAGGAGAAGCCCAACGAGGAGATGGCCGAGTTCCTCACGATGCACGGGTTCGCGGGCGATGTGATGTGGGTCGCCAAGGGGTGCGACCGCTGCCGCCGCACGGGCTACTCGGGCCGCGTGGGTATCTACGAGCTTCTTGCCGCGGACGACTCGCTCCGCGACATCATTGCTCGCAATCCCAACGTCTCCGAGTTCCGCCGGATGTGCATCGAGCGCGGCATGGTGACGCTCCGCCAGGACGGCATGCGGAAGGTGATGGAAGGCATCACCACGACCGCCGAGGTTCGCGCCGTGACCGAAGCGATCCACTGATCGCGGGAGCTGGTTCGTTCAGGTCGCGAGCCACGCGGGGAGTGCCATGATCTTTCCGGCCCGATCGACGCACCCGAGCGTCGTCGACGCCGTCGCCGCGAGCTCCTCGACCGCCGCGCCCGCACGCTCCACGACGACCACGTCGTACTCGTGCTCGATCTTCACGCGTCCCCCGCCGGTCCAGCGGGTGCGGATCTCCACGGTGTCGTCGTACTTCACGGATCGTCGGTACCGCACCTCGAGTTTCACGATCACGAGCAGGATTCCGTCCGCCTCGAGCGCGGCGTAGGTCTTCCCGCTCTCGCGCAGCAACTCGGTGCGGCCGATCTCCAGCCATGGGACGTACGACGCGTGGTGCGCCACTCCCATCGGGTCGCACTCGCAGTACCGAACCCGCACGCGTGCGGTGCCGCTGGACGCGACGCGCTCGTCAGGCATCGCCGCCCCCGGTCTGCTTGGAAGCCTCGGAGGCGTCGGGCGCACCGAAGCCCTCGACAACCTTCAGTTCGCCGTCGGGCATTTCCTTCACGATCCCCAGCTGACGCAGGGCAGCGAGGGCCGCGTCCTGCTCGGCCCGCTTCTTCGAGTTGCCCCAGCATGATTGGAATCGCTTGCCCTCGATCTCGACGCAGACTTCGAAGACCTTCGCGTGATCGGGGCCCTGCTCCGCGAGGATGCGGTACTGCGGGGTCTGCCCGAGCTCGTGCTGCGCGTACTGCTGGAGCACGCTCTTGAAGTTCTGCTGGTGTCCGGAGACCGCCGCGCGATCGATCACGTCGCCAAACAGCGGGCGGATGAACCGTGCCGCGGCCCCAAAGCCGCCGTCCAGGTACAACGCGCCGATGACCGATTCCAGTGCCGCGGCAGAGAGAGAGGCAGGGAGCGGCGCCGAGGTCTGCATGCCCTTGCCAAGGATGAGGAACCGTTCGAGTCCCAGGCCGAGCGCGATGGTCGCGCAGGTCTGGCGGGAGACGGCGAGGGACTTGATCTTGGTCATCTCGCCTTCGAGCAGCTGCGGGAACCGGCGGAAGATCATGTCGCAGACGACGATTCCCAGGACCGCATCGCCGAGGAACTCCAGCCGCTCGTTGGAATCGAGCCGGGTCGCGGCGGTGGAAGCGTGGGTCACGGCGCGCGTGAGAAGATCCGGATCATCGAATCGATGTCCGAGAATCTGTTCGCATCGACGTCGCTGGAAGTCGTCCATCGCAGGATCTGGGCTGGGACGCCCCTGGTCTGGGGCGTGGCACTGAGTAGAAAGGCCCGGGCGGCATGGCCGCCGGAGCCGGGTTTTGCGCCGTCACCCGCGTGGGCGCTCCGCCGTCGTCGTGCGACGACAGAGGAGCGGCCGCGCACCGTGGTTCGGCGCACCGGTGCAATCTGGCTGTTTCTTCCCGCTGGCACCCCTTTCGAGCCCCTCTGATCCGAGCATTGTAGCGGAATCCGGGTATTTCGAACCGGGCTCCGCCACTTTCCGTCTCCGGAGGCGATAAGGGACTCGACCGACGCCGGGAACGAGGCTATCGTTCAGGCCCGGCGCTGTCCGAACTGTTCGGAGTCCGGTAGGCCGGCTAGTCCACAGAGGTTTGTATGCATTATCCACACCGCATCAGCCGTACGAAGCGCAAGCGGGCCATCGGCTTCCGCGCCCGCATGAAGACCACCAACGGTCGCAAGCTCATCAACCGCAAGCGGGCCGTCGGTCGCAGCCTCAACGTGGCCGACAAGAAGCGCGGCTAAAGCACGCCTCAACACGAGCATCCCCGGCGCCCGATCCCGGATCGGGCGTTTTTTCGTGCGCGGACTCTGGTAATCTGCCGGAGTGCGAGCCGCATTCACACTCATTGAAGTCCTCGTCGTCATCGTGATCATCGCGATGCTGATCGCCATTCTCCTCCCCGGCCTGGGGAAGGCCCGCGAATCCGGGCGTCAGGTAGTCTGCCTTTCCAACCAACGGCAGATCGGCACCGCGTTGGCGATGTACGCCAACACGTTCCGCGAGTACACACCCCGCGAAGCAGGGGTGAGCGAGAACGGGCGCACGCCCGAGGTCGCGGCCTATCGCGGGGCAGAGTGGAATCTTGCGTGGGCATTCAACCTGCGGCCGTTCCTGGATCCGCGGGCCGAGTCCTCCGCGGCGAACGGCGGGCTTCGGGACCAGTACGCGGATGCGCCGTACTACCGGGATCCCGCGCGGCGGAAGGACCCGCACAACATCCACTACGTGAACAACGGCCTTCGGTTTACCGCTCGCAACGTCGTTTCGAGCATAGCGAAGGGGCCGACTCCGCTGCGGAGATACCTCGCGCCAGACCGCACGATGTTCCTCACGTGCTTCGTGGATGACCCAAACGGCCTTCGGTGGGGCAGTTGGTACAACGGCAGCCTGTCGGAACTGAACATCGCGATCTACTACGACATGTGGCGCACATCGAACGTCGATGGCATCGGAGGCTCAACCCCCGAGACGGCCCAGCGGATCGCGGTGAACAGGCACGGACGCGGGGCCAACGCGATCTTTCTGGACGGCCACGCGCTCGCCCGGCCGGCGATCGAGCTCACCACCGTCGCAAACTGGGATGACAACGACTACCGCGCGTACGGGCGGTAGGGACTGCCGGTGTGACGGCCGGGCCCATCTCGTAGAGGTTTCCAAGACGTCCGAAAAAGATTCCTGCACCGGGGTTGAACCCGGCGTGCGTACCCGCGTAGTGTTCAGGACTGTGAAGAGCACCTCCACGAAAGCGCTGAAAGGTAAAGCCAAAGCCCACACGGGCCCGGCTGACCTGTGCGCTCACGGAGGCTGATCCAAGCCAAACCGTCCGAGAGTTCACGGCCCGCCGGCGTCCCGGCGGGCCGTTGTCGTTTTCAACCTGTCCCGGAACTCAGAATCGAAAGGAAGTCCGCCATGTCCACCCCGTCGACGCCCTCCACCTCCCCCACCGCCGCGACCACCACCTGCCCGGAGTGCTCGGCAGAGGTCACCTTCGCCCGTCGGCCGCTCGCCGGTGAGGTGTGCCGGTGCGGCGAGTGCTCGGCCGAGCTCGAGGTGACCTCGACGTCTCCGCTCACGCTGGCCTTGGCCCCCGAGGTCCGCGAGGACTGGGGCGAGTAAGCCCATCCGATCCCGAACTCCTTCCACCCCACTCGTTCACTCTCACCCTGGGCACTCACCATGATCGGCATTCTCCACTCACGCATCCGTGTCGAAGAGCGACTGCTCATCGACGAACTCACCCGTCGCGGCATCGCGCACGAACTCATCGACGTCCGCACGGCCACGTGGGACATCCACGACGCGGGCGCGTGGCAGCGCTTCCGCGTGATTCTCGAGCGGTGCGTGAGCCAGACGCAGGGCATCACCGCGGTGCGGATGTTCGAGCGTTTCGGTGTTCCGTGCGTGAACCCGTCGTACGTGATCGACACGTGCGGCGACAAGCTCCAGACTTCGCTCGCGCTTGCTCGCGACGGTGTGCCCACGCCGCGAACGCGGGTGGCTGTGGAGCCGGAATCCGCGCTGGAGGCGATCGAGGAGATGGGGTACCCGGTGGTGCTGAAGCCGACGGTGGGTTCGTGGGGCCGCCTGCTCGCCCGCGTGAACGATCGGGACGCGGCGGAGGCGATCCTCGAGCACAAGGCGACGCTGGGGTCGGTGCAGCACGGGGTGTTCTACATCCAAGAATACGTGAACAAGCCCGGACGCGATCTGCGGGTCTTCATGGCGGGCGAGGAAGCGGTGTGCGGCATCGTGCGGAACAGCCCGCACTGGATCACGAACACGGCCCGCGGGGGCCAAGCTGGCGCGTTCGTGCCCGATGAGGCGACCATTGCACTCTGCCGTCGCGCGGTGCGTGCGATCGGCGGCGGGCTCGTCGCGATCGACCTGCTCGAGTGCCCGGAGCGAGGGCTGCTCGTGAGCGAGATCAACCACACGATGGAGTTCCGCAACAGCATCGAGCCGACCGGCGTGAACATCCCGGCCCGCATCATCGATTGGACGCTGCAGGTGGCCGAGCGTGAACAGGGGGCTGTTCTGTGAGCACCACACCTTCATCGCGGACGCGCGTCTCGATCGTCGGCGGCTCGGGGTACGGCGGGGGTGAAGTCCTCCGCCTGCTGCTGGACCACCCGCACGTCGAGGTCTCGCAGGTCACGAGCCGCTCGCAGGCCGGTGTCTTCGTGCACTCGGTACACCCCAACCTCCGAGGCCGCACGAAGCTCCAGTTCGTGCGCCCCGATGAGCTGACCCCGTGCGATGTGATCTTCCTCTGTCTGCCGCACGGCGAGGCGAGCAAGCAGATCGAGAAGTACACGGCCCTTGCGCCGCGCATCGTCGATCTCTCGGCGGACTTCCGCCTGCGCGACGGGGCGGCGTACAAGCGGTGGTACGAGGAATCGCACCCCGCGCCCGTCTGGCTGGACCGCTTCGTCTACGGCCTGCCGGAACTGCACCGCGAGCGCCTCAAGTCGGCGAAGCTCGCGAGCGGCGTTGGGTGCAACGCGACCGCGATGAACTTCGCGCTGCTCCCGCTCGCCAAGGCCGGGCTCATCCGTTCCGTGGTGTGCGACGTGAAGGTCGGCAGTTCGGAGGCCGGGAACGCGGTAAGCCCCGGGAGCCATCACCCGGAGCGTGCCGGCGCGGTTCGTTCGTACGCGCCCGCCGGGCACCGGCACGCCGCGGAAGTCGAGCAGGAGCTGATGAACGAGCACGGTCGGTTCGATCTGCACGTCTCGATCACCTCGGTGGAGCTCGTGCGGGGCGTCTTGTGTACCGCGCACGTCTTCCCCACCCGCACGGTGGATGAACGCGAGCTCTGGCAGCTTTTCCGGCAGACCTACGCCAACGAACCATTCGTCCGGCTCGTGAAGGACCGCGTCGGCCTCTACCGGTTCCCCGAGCCCAAGATCCTCGCGGGCACCAACTGGTGCGACGTCGGCTTCGCCTGCGAAGAAGGCGGTCGTCGCATCGTCGTCGTGTCCGCGATCGACAACCTCATGAAGGGCGCGGCGGGCTCTGCGGTGCAGTGCATGAACCTGATGTGCGACTTCGAAGAAACCACCGGCCTGGGCTTCCCCGGCCTTCATCCGATCTGATCCAGGAGTTTCAGCATGATCGTCGTCAAGATCGGGGGCAGCCAGGGCGTCAACCTCGACACCGTCTGCGCGGATGTCGCGAGAATCGTTGCCTCGGGCGCACGAGTCGTCGTCGTACACGGCGGGTCGGACGTCACCAACACGCTGAGCGAGCAACTCGGCGTTCCCACACGCTTCATCACCTCCCCCTCCGGCCACACGAGCCGCCGGACCGACCGCCGCACGCTCGAGATCTTCCAGATGGCGGTGCGAGGCCTGTTCAACCAGCAGCTCGTCGAACGCCTCTCCCGTCTGGGTGCCAACCCTGTCGGGCTCAGCGGCGTCGACGGTCGCACCTGGGTTGGCGAACGCAAGGCCGCGATTCGCGCTGTGGAAGACGGACGCACGGTCATCGTGCGTGACGACTTCACCGGGACCGTCGATGTCGTGAACACCGCGCTCGTCCGCTCCCTGCTCGACGCCGGCTTCACGCCCGTCATCTGTCCACCCGCCATCTCCACAGGCGGCGACCCGATCAACGTCGACGCGGACCGGGCTGCCGCGGCAACGGCGGCGGCACTCGGCGCGGAGTCGCTGCTTCTGCTCTCGAACGTGCGGGGGCTGCTGCGGGCTTTTCCCGACGAATCGACGCTGGTCCCCTCGATCGCGCGCCACGCCGTCGATGAGTTCATGGAGTTCGCGCAGGGGAGGATGAAGAAGAAAGTGCTGGGCGCGAAGGAAGCGCTCGAAGGCGGCGTCGGACGCGTCGTGATCGGCGACGCCCGCGCGGCGGATCCCGTTTCCCGCGCTCTCGCGGGCGAAGGCACGGTGCTCGCGTGACCCCGATGACGGACGAACTCGCCGTGTCCCTCCTCCGCGCAATGGTGGAGACACCGAGCCTCTCGCGCCAGGAGGCCAACGTCGCCTCGCTGCTCGTGCGCGCGATGCGGGAGCTCGGGATGAACGCCCAGGTCGACGACGCCGGAAACGCGGTCGGGGCCACGTTCGGTGACCCGCTGCGCCCTGTGGCCGGGGTGCGGGACATCGTGCTCCTCGGTCACATGGACGTCGTTCCAGGCGAGGTGCCCGTGCGGATCGAGGGCGACCTGCTCTACGGCCGCGGCAGTGTCGACGCGAAAGGCCCGCTCGCGACGTTCGTGGGCGCGGCAACGCGGGCACGGCTTCCCGAGGGGTACCGCGTGGTGGTGATCGGCGCCGTGGAAGAGGAGATCGCGACCAGTGCCGGGGCCCGCGCTGCGCGGGCTCGCTACGCACCGGCCGCGTGCGTGATCGGCGAGCCGAGCCGCTGGGACAGCGTGACCATCGGGTACAAGGGCCGACTTCTCGTGCGTTACTCGCTGACGCGAGAGGTCTGCCACAGCGCCGCGCCACACCCGAGCGCGGGAGACGAGCTCGTGGCGTGGTGGAGCGCGGTGAACGCCAAGGTGAGGCATCTGAACGAAGGGCGATCGGGCGGATTCCAGTTGCTTCAGGCGACGATGCGCTCGATGCGGACCGACAGCGACGGGCTGACCGACACCGCCAGCGGCCTCGCGTCGTTCCGGTTGCCGCCCTGGTTCACGCCGGATGAGGTGCGGTCGCTGTGCGTATCGCTCGCGGGCGATGCACGCCTTGAGTACGACGGCGAAGAGCACACGTTCGTGGCAGACCGGGCCTCGCCGCTCGCGCGCTCGCTCACGGCGTGCATCAGGGCCGAGGGCGCGCGGCCCGCGCTGGTGATGAAGTCGGGGACGTGCGACATGAACGTCGTCGGCGCACCGGGGTGGTGGACGTGCCCGATCGTGGCCTATGGCCCGGGCGATAGCACCCTGGACCACACGCCCAACGAACACGTGAGCGTTTCGGAGTACCTGCGCGCGATCCGCGTGCTCGCGGGTGCCATCGAGCGATTCGCGGCCGAACAAAGCGAAACGCCCGGGGAAGGGTCCCCGGGCGCTGGTCGTTTACTGGTTGAGCCGAAGCTCGATCACTCTTCGCCGGTCTCGACCGTTTCCTCGGCCTCGTCCTGACGATAGAACCGGCTCGGGCGGGCGTCGTTCATGCGGGCGTTGAGCTTGGTGAGGGCTTCGTCGCAGATCTGGCGGACGCGCTCACGGCTGATCTTGAGGTCATCGCTGATCTGCTTGAGGGTCAGGGGCTCGCAGCCGTCAAGACCGAATCGCATGCGGAGCACGGTGGCCTCGCGGTCGTCGATGGTCTCGAGCAACCGACGGAGGATGGAGAGCTCGTCGTTCTGGAAGACCTTGGAGGCGGGGCAGTTGTTGCCCTGGTCGCTGAGGTTCTCGATGAACCCCCCGGCGGGCGAGCCCGCGGCGGGTTCCTGCGACGGGGCCTGGAAGGCCTTGACCGCGCGCTTGATCATCTGCATCTTGTCGAGGGGCAGGTCCATCTCGCGGGCGAGGTCCTGCAGCGACGGGGCATAGCCCAGTTCGGCCTCGAGCTTGCGGCTGGCGAGCTTCCACTTGGCGACGAGCTCGACCATGTACCCGGGGATATGAACGGGCTGAGCCGCATTTATGAGGGCCCGCTTGATCGACTGCTTGATCCACCAGGAGGCGTAGGTGCTGAACCGGGCGCCCTGGGCGGGATCGAACCCGTCGACGGCCCGCATCAGCCCGATGTTGCCTTCTTCGATGAGATCGGAGAGGGTGAGCCCACGGTTCGAGTAGTTCTTGGCGATGGCAACGACCAACCGGAGGTTGGCGCGGATCATCCGCTCGCGGGCGGCCGGGCAGTTATCGTTGATAATCGCCCAACCCAACTCGCGCTCGTCGTCGGCCGTCAGCAGTGGCACCTGCTGGATCTCGCGCAGATAGACCTGAAGGTCTGACTGCACGGGCCCCCTAGCCGCCACGGAATGGCCGGAAACCTGACCTCGGCTTTGTCTCACGCTCCAACCCACCTTCCCGGCGAGAATCGCCGTACCTCCCACAAACCAAGCCGGCACCAACGAAGTCCGTCCAGGGCGGCGATCCAATATGCGATGGCCGAGCCTCTCAGGTTTCATCGACGCCAGAAACAGATGCCTTCATCCAGTGACTGATGAAGGTTCCTCCCGCATGAAATGTGACTCATGCCACGCGAAATGCCAGGAAAATTCAGAAAAATCAGCACGACCCGGCAAATCGCCACAGCCGACGCGATCGCGCGACAGCCCCGTACCCCTTTCTCTCTCAGCTCCGGGCTCCGCCCTCACCGGACAGACACCGTTCCATCGGTGTTCTCGGTCCTCGCCCCACGGCATGTGCAATCGCCGCAAAAGCCCTGTTTTGGAGCGAATCCCGCCTCCCAGGCCCTTTCCGCGAACGGAAAAGGAATCTCGGAGCACGCGAAGCCCGCCCGCGCGTAGCATAAGGTGCGAGGGTACCGGTTCGTCAACTGAATGCATGAATCCTGACATTTCCAAACTCATCGCCGCATGGCCCTACGAGCCCGGACGCATCGTCGCCCGCATGATCACCGGCGAGGACGGCAATCAGAAGGTCCAGGTACGCCTCGACTTGGGCATCATTCAGATGAACGCCGATGGCCGCCCCGACGGGCAACGCCCCTTCGGTCTCGAAAGCCTGCTCGAGTACTACGAACAGCAGGCCAGCGCCCACGACCGCCCCGAACAGGGGCCCCGTCCGGCATCCGAACGCGCCCGGCCCGACGCCGAAGAGGAAGAATCCGAGGACGACCCCGAGGACGCCAACACCGCCAAGCGTGGCAAGGGTCCCCGCAACGAAGATGGTCTTCGCCTCTCTCCCGACGATTGCCGCCTGCTCCGCGAAGAAGCCGCCCAGTACTACCAGCGGTACCTCGCGCTCCTGGCGCTCGAGGACTACGACCGCGTCATCCGCGACACCACCCGCAACCTCCGGGTTCTGGACTTCTGCCAGGCCCACGCCGACGCGGACGACGACCGCGCGATCCTCGAACAGTTCCGCCCCTACATCACCCTCGCACGCACGCGTGCACTCGCCTCCCGCGCCCTGTCGGAGAACGAGCCCAAGGCCGCGCTCTTCGCGATCGACGAAGGGCTCGACGCCATGAAGAAGTACTTCACCGAGAGCGGCCAGCCGCAGGCGTTCGAGGAATCAGAAGAGGTACGGATGCTCCGCCAACTCCGCGAGTCGCTCCTGCCCAAGCTGCCGATGAGCCAGCACGCGGAACTCCGCGAACGCCTCACCAAGGCCATCCAGCAGGAGAACTACGAACTCGCCGCGATCCTCCGCGACGAACTCCGGCAGCTCAAGGATGATCCGGGGCAGACTCCCCCCGCTGCTCCTGGTACCGCGGGCTGATCTTCGCGACAACCTCCCGCTCCATCGCCTGCGCCGTGGCGATCTCCTCGACCGTGACGTGATCCGCGCCCAGCGCCTGCGCCCTGAACGAACCACTCAGGTAGCTCGTCCGCGCCGCGACAAACGCCTGCGGCGCAAGCCCTCGCACCACCCCGCACGCGCGAAACGCCGCCTCGTCGTCGGGGATCGTGATGATCACCGCCGCGGCGTGATGGATCCCGGCCTGCTCCAGCACCTCGACGTTGGTCACGTCGCCGTACACAATCCGTCGCCCCAGCGCCGCCTGCCGCTCCACGGTCTTCGGATTCAACTCCACCACCACAAACGGAATCTTCTGATTGTCGAAGCGATCCGCCAGCGCTCGACCCACCGGGCCGAATCCCGCAATGATCACGTGGCGCGTCGCCTCCTGCGGCAGCGTACCGGCGTTCGCTTGCGGCTCGAACCGACCCGGCCTCGAAAGCTTCGACAGCGGGACCTTCTGCAACCGCTCCGCCAGATGGTGCGACGGCCCGATGAACAACGATGAAATGATCAACGACAGGATCACCACCGCCGCCAGCATCCCCGCCTGATCCGGCGTGAGCCCGCCCGCAGCGAGCGCTGCGCCCGCGATCACTATCGTGAACTCGCCCGCGTTCCCGAGATACGCCCCCGTGAGCAGCGCCGACGGCGCCGCAACACCGCCGGCCCATGTGGTGAATCCGATGACCACCGTCTTGAGCCCCACGGTCATCACGATCCCGCCGAGCACCAGCCACCGGTTCTCCATCAGCACCCCCGGATCCACCGCGAGCCCCACCGTCGTGAAGAAGACGGCCATCAACAGGTCGCGGAGCGGCGCAATAAGCCCCGACAGCTGATACCGGTACGGCGTCGCCGCGAGCAGCAGCCCGCCGAGAAACGCCCCCATCTCCGGGCTGAATCCCAGGAACTTCGTTCCCACCGCCGCGACCATCGCCACAGCCATCGACACGACCAGCATCAACTCGCCGCTCGCCAGCTTCGCCACCCGCGCCAGCACGCGCGGCAGCAGGAACCGGCCCACCGCGACCATCAGTGTCACACCACCCAGCCCCTTCGCGGCGAGCACCGGCAACGCCAGCCACAACGGCATGCCGATCGCCCACGGATCCGGGCCGGCCGTCGCGTTGGGCCCACCCGCCCATCGCGCCAGAGGCGGGATGAGCGCGAGCATCGCCACCGTGATGATGTCCTGCGCGATCGAGATTCCCAGTCCTACCCGCCCGTGCACCGCCTGCAGTTCCCGCCGCGCAGTAGCCACGCGCACAAACACTGCGGTCGAACTGATCGCCGCACCCATCGAGATCAGCAGCGCGGTCGGCACCTTCATCCCGACCGCCACCAAGCCGATCCACGACAACGACACCACGGCGAGCGTCGAGATAATCCCGATCGCGAGAATGTGCACCATCCCGCGCCGAATCGCCCCCAAATCCAGGTGAAGACCGATCCCGAACATCAGCAGGATCACCGCCAGATCGCTGATCTGCGTCACACGCTCCGAATCGCCCACCAGCTTCAGCACGTGCGGCCCGATCAGCACGCCCGCGATCAGAAACCCCGGGATCGACTCCAGCTTCATCGAGCGAAACAACGCCGCGAACAGCCCCGACGCGACCAGGATCACCGTGATATCCAGCGCAAAGCCCGACATCGACGAAGCCAGCATCGTCAGCATGAACTCCCCCCACCTTCCCGCACCCATCGGTGCACCAGCACCGACAGCAGCGTCAAATCAGAAGGCGTAATCCCCTCCAGACGCCCCGCCTGCCCGAACGTCCGCGGCCTGAACTTCGACAACGCCAGCTTCGCCTCCGTTCGCAGATTCGCGAACGCGTGGTAATCCACCGCCTCCGGGATTCGCCGGCCTTCCATCTCCGCGTGCCGCCGAACCTCCGCCCGCTGACGATCCAGGTACACCTCGTACCTCCGCTCCGCCACCACCGTCGCCCACACCCCGCGCTCCGCCACATTCGGCGCGCCGGGCTCACGCATCAACGCCGCTGTCACCTCATCCGGATCCGTGTCGTGCGCACGCAACGCCTTGATCGCCGGCACTCCCCCCACCATCGCCCGCGCGATGAACTCCGTCACCGCGCGGATCGCCGCCGCACGCTCCGCAAAGCGCTCGCGCCGCAACAGCCCCAACTCGTGCCCGCCCAGCATCCCCAACGACTCCGCAAGCGGCGTCAGTCGCTCCGGCGCATTGTCCGCACGCAGCAGCAACCTGTGCTCCGCGCGGCTTGTGAACATCCGATACGGCTCCACCGGCGTCTTCGTCACCAGATCATCCATCAGCACGCCGATGTACGCCTGATCGCGCCCCAGCACGACCTCGCCCTCTCCCCGCACCAGCCGCGCCGCGTTGATCCCCGCCACCAGCCCCTGCGCTCCCGCCTCTTCATACCCGCTCGTTCCGTTGATCTGCCCCGCGAGAAACAGCCCCGCAACCCGACGCGTCATCCCCGTCGGCAGAATCTGGTGCGGCCGCACCATGTCGTACTCAACCGCGTACCCGTACCTCAGGATCTCCGCACGCTCGCACCCCGGCATCGCGCGAACGATCGCGTCCTGCACATCCGCCGGCAGACTCGTCGAGACACCGTTGCAGTAGATCCAGTCGTCCTCGAGACTCTCCGGCTCCAGAAATACCCCGTGCGTCTCGCGGTCCGCGAAGCGCACGACCTTGTCCTCGATCGACGGGCAATACCGCGGCCCGACCGACTCGATCTGCCCGCTGAACATCGGCGCGCGATGCAGGTTCGACCGGATGATCTCGTGCGTCGCCGCGCACGTCTGCGTCTGCCGGCATTCCACCTGACGCAACACCGGGAACGCCGCGATGCTCGGCGCACTCCCCACAACCCGCCCCATCCCACTTAACTCGCTGAACGCCACCGGGTTCTCGTCCCCGGGCTGCGCCACCAGCTCCTCCCATCGAATCGTCGACCGCCGCAGCCGCGGCGGCGTCCCCGTCTTGAGCCTTCCCAACTCGAACCCGAGCGCCCGCAGACTCGCGGAAATCCCCACCGCCGCGTGCTCGCCGAACCGCCCGCCCTCGGTCTTGGCTTCACCCGTGTGCATCAGGCCGCGCATGAACGTGCCCGTCGTGAGCACCACCGCCCGTGCGCTCAGCCGCACCAACTCCCCCATCGACCTCACCACCACACCCGCCACCGAGCCTTGCTCGACGACCAGTTCCTCTACGCTCCCCGCGACCACCGCGATCTCCGGACGCGACCCGATCAACGCCTGAACCGCCCGGGCGTACGCGTGCTTGTCGCACTGCGCCCGCGGCCCGTGGACCGCCGGCCCCTTGCTCGTGTTCAGCATCCGGAACTGGATCCCCGTCGCGTCCGCCGCGAGGCCCATCACGCCCCCGAGTGCGTCGATCTCCCGGACCAGTTGCCCCTTCGCAAGCCCCCCGATCGCCGGGTTGCACGACATCACCCCCACCTTGGAGGGGTCCGCCGTGACCAAGGCCACCGTGTCCACCCCGGGGAGTAGGTTCGCGCAGGCCCACGCCGCCTCTACCCCGGCATGGCCGCCGCCGATCACGATGACCCGATACGATTCTCCGTGCACGCGTTCATGGTATGGTCGCTCCCACGCCATCACCGCCTGCAACCGCGACCCCCGCTTGCCGAACGATGGACCGTTCGATCCCGCCCCCGTGCCATCAAGGAGCCGCACGATGCACCTTCACCGCTCGCGAAACCACAAGATCATCGCCGGAGTCTGCGGCGGCATCGCCGCGTGGCTCGGCTGGGACCCCACCCTCGTCCGAATCCTCTACATCCTCGCCTCCATCATCTCCGTCGGGTTCCCCGGCACCATCGCCTACATCATCCTCTGGGTCATCATGCCCGAGGAGAAGTAGCCCCGCCCCCGGGTCCCTCCAAACGCCAAACTCCAAGGTGTCCGATAGCCTCCGACGCACCTCGTTGCGGGTCCCCCCTTGCTCAAAGGGAACCATCGGTAGACAATCCGTAGATCCACAGCCCCCACGGCCGCGGCGACGGAGGTCCTGATGTCACACCCACGCCTTGAGTTCCTCGAACCGCGCACGCATCTGTCGGTCGTTGCCACGTACGCGAACAGCTGGACCAACGGGCCGCACCTGTTCATCGCGGTCGAATACGCGTCCCAATCAGGCATCGACACCGCGACGCTGGGCAACGCGGATGTCCTGGTCCGCCGCGCGGGGTCGGCCGAGTTCTCGACGGAACTCGCGGGCGTGCAGCAGCTCGACGGCCTCAACCGAGTCCGCGCCACGTACCGCATGCGCGCCCCCGGCAACTGGTGGGACTCCGGCGACAACGGCGCGTACACGAGCGTCGTGCGAGCGGGCGAAGTCGGGGATCTGGGCGGCGCGGCAGTCGCACAGAGCGATCTGCACACGAACAACCTGTGGTTCCCGCGCGCGTTCGCGTCGATGGTCTCTTCGACGGTCACCACGAACGCGTGGCTGATCAACGTGAGGTTCGCGGGGGTGCAGTTCGACTACATCCCCCTTGATTGGATTGGCATTGGAGACGGCAACCTGCTCGTCGCGGGACCCGGTGGCCCGCTCGCGACTTCGCTTCACCAACTGCAGGTTATTGACGGCGCGATCGTTGCCACGTATCGAGCGGTCGCGCCCGGCGGCTCGTGGGACTCCCTCGAGTCCGGACGCTACTCGGTCTCGCTTCAAGGGGGGCAGGTCCTCGCGCCCTTCTTCCCGTACCGGCTCGGCGACGCGTTCCTCGGAGCCTCAGAGTTGTGGTTCAACTCCCCTCGGGCCGAAGGGCTCGGCGCGACGAACGAAGGCACCGCGATCGCGGTTCGAGTTCGCTTCACGTCCACCGCTGCCATCAATCTCTCCACCTTGGGGGATGAGGACGTCGACGCGGTGAGAGAAGACGGGACCGTCCTGGCGATGGTGCGAGCGACCGACCTCGACGGCATCGACGGCAACGGATACATCGCGGGCTATCGACTGCTTGCCCCGGGCGGTGGCGTATCAACGCTCATGCACGCTCGCTACGATTTCATCCTGAAGGGCGGTGCGGTCACGGACATCGCCGGCGGCTCGACACAGGCGCAAGAAGTCGAAAGCGTCCAGATCTTTGATGAATCATCCGCGGTGGCGGTTGCGGGAGCATCCGTCGAATCGGCAACGGCGGGGTCGAGTTCTCGACACCGTTGGATCGATATCACACTCAACCTGCTGACAGACGCGCTTTCATCGACATTCGGTGTAGGCGCCGTGGTCGCGGACGTCGCCACTCCGCATGGGCTGACGCTGTCTGTCTCCGTGATCTCGGCGAACAGCACACCGGACGGGATCACAAGAGCGCAGCTCCGAATGCTCGCGCCAGACGGTTTCATCAACTTCCACGACAACGGCCAGTACTCGGTGGTCATACGCGAGGGCTATCTCCTTGCGACGGGCTCCACATCGCGCCCGGCTCGCACCGCCGGGACTTTCGATATCTCGGGACAATCGAACCCCCGCGTGGAGATTCTCTCGCACCGCTTTACAGCCTCCGACTGGCTCATCGATGTCCGTCTCTCCGACAGCGACGGCATCCACCCGAGTTCCTGGGTGTCGCTCCTTCCGTTGTTCACCGCAGCGGTGCGACGATCCGCCGACCTCCAGTACTACAACATGCGCTTCACCTACCAAAGCCCCGCAGAACTCCAACCGGACGGATCCTACTTGGCCACACTCCGCGGCAGCGCTCCCTCCGGAGTGTGGTCGTGGCGTGATTCGGGGACGGCCCGGCTCTCGATGTTCGGCGCCATCACGGACCCGCTCAGCAACAGGTCGGGCGCGGGAGAAATGTTGCCGCTTTCGGTGCAGTTTGACGCCCCATCGGCAACACTCGGTACCGCGTACTACGCCGCGGAGGACCGGTGGCAGGTCGTGGTCACGTACGAATCCCCAAGCGGCTTTACCGCGGGTGCATTCCACGATGGCGACATCACGTCGCAATGGACCGGCGGTGGCCTGGGTCTTGCGCGATTGGTGGAGGCGAATCACGTCTACGGTGGCCGTTGGTCCGTCGTCTACGAGTTCCGGGCGCAGATGGCAGTGGGACGCTACCCCATCTCGCTCACCGCCAACGCCGTGCTTGATACGACCGGAACGGCCGCCCCCGCCCGGGTGTTCAGCCCCCTTCAGGTGAACTTCGTCGTGCCAGGTGTCGCCATCACCTCCACGTGGGCGACTCGCGAGGAGCTCGTTGTTCAGATCTACTACGCAGCCTATCGAGGTATCGATCAGACAACTTTCGGCATTGATGATCTCACTGTCTCACGCGGAACGGAAACGCTCACCGCCACCGGCATCATCGTGACCCCTGAAGACCGCTACAACCGAGTGCGCGTTGCCTACCGATTTGCGCCCGCGGGCGGCGATTGGGATACTCGCGACAACGGGGCTTGGACCGTCGCGATTCAGCCCGGCACCGTGCGCCGGACGAATGGCGAGACCTTTGCCGGCGCTGAGCTGCAAACGCTTAACCTCTACTTCCCTCCACCAGTCACGCCTCGATTGATCTCCTCGACCGTGACGGAGACCACTTGGCTGGTCAACATCCGCTTCGAGGGAAGTGCACCGCGCACGAGTTCGCTGGGGGACGGCGATCTCCGAATCCTCGATCGCCCGTACATGCTCAGCTCGCTGCACCAACTCCAGTTCATCGACGGCGCAGTCGTCGCGACGTACAGCTTCACCGCCCCCGGCGGCGCGTGGGATTACGAAGACAACGGCACGTACACCGTTGAGCTGCTCTCCGACGCCGTGCGCGACGCCGCGGGCCTGGCTATCCCCGGATTGACCTTTGCTCCTGCAACGTTCTGGTTCGCCCAACCCGCCGCCTACGTTGTCGATAGCTCACGGACCGGCAACGACTGGCTCATCGAGGTCCACTACGGCGGCGTCGGTGGAATGAACTCCGCGACCCTCGGTGACGATGACCTCACACTCTACCGCTTCGGTACCGCGTACACCGTGACCTTCATCACTTGGGACGCGACCTCGCGCCGCGCGAGATACCGCGTGAACCCTGTCAACGGATCTTGGACGTCAGCCGACAACGGCGTCTTTCGGGTCAGCGTGAATGCGAACACCGTCTTCGGTGCTGACGGAACCGCTGCTCGAGCCCGCATCACTGCTCTGCTCGTCCGGCCGCTCAACTGAGCACCGCTCGCGATCACACGTTGAACAAGAAGTGGCACACGTCGCCGTCGCGCATGACGTACTCCTTGCCCTCGATCCGCATCTTCCCGGCCTCGCGGATCCCCTTCTCCGTCTTGTACTGCTCCAAATCTGGGATCGAGTAGATCTCCGCGCGGATGAAGCCCTTCTCGAAGTCCGTGTGGATCACGCCCGCGGCCTGCGGCGCCGTCGCCCCCACCGGAACCGTCCACGCCCGCACTTCCTTCTCGCCCGCCGTGAAGTAGCTCTGCAGCCCCAACAGCCTGTACGCCGCGTGCGAGAGACTCGCCAGCGCGGGCTCCTTCAGCCCCAGCGCCTCGAGCATCTCCTCCCGCTCGCCATCGGCCATCTGCCCCAGCTCGCTCTCGATCTTCGCGCACACCGGCACAACCTCCGCGTGCTCCGTCGCGGCGTGCGCACGAACCTTCTTGCACATCTCGCTCTCGCCGCCGAGATCGTCCTCGTCCACGTTCATCACGTACAGCACGCGCTTCGCGGTGATCATCCCGAGCATCTTCATCTGCCGAACCTGCTCGGGGTCTTCAAGCTTCAGGGACCGCGCCGTCTTGCCCGCGCTCAGCACCGGCTTGAGCTTCTTCAGCACCTCGAACCGCGCGACCTGTTCCTTGTCCCCGCTCTTGGCCGCACGCTCCGCCTTGCTGTACGCGCCCTCGACCGTCTCGAGGTCCGCGAGGATGAGCTCCATGTTGATGATCTCGATGTCGCGCAGCGGGTCCACGCTCCCCGACACGTGCGTCACGTCTTCCCCGCCCGGGGCCTTCGTGAAACACCGCACCACCTGCATGATCGCGTCCACCTCGCGGATGTGGCTCAGGAACTTGTTGCCCAGCCCTTCACCCTGCGACGCCCCCTTCACGATCCCCGCGATGTCAACCAGCCGCAACGCCGCCGGGATCACCTTCTGCGTCTTCACATACTTCTGGATCGTCTGCAGCCGCGGATCCGGGATCGGAACCACCCCCACGTTCGGCTCGATCGTCGCGAACGGGTAGTTCGCGGCAAGGGCGTTCGCCTTGGTCAAGGCGTTGAAAAGCGTGCTCTTGCCGACATTGGGCAAACCAACGATACCTGCTTCCATGGTGGAAATCCTCGATTCTGGGGCCGATGATAGGCGGAAGAGGGCAATGGGGAGTAGGCAATGGGCAATGTGGACGCGAATGGAGGCCGCGGAATCTCAACCTCCAGAGGCGATACTGGCACCCCCCGCATCCCGGCGGCGGCTCCCTCTCCGCTCCCATTGCCTAGTGCCCATTCCCCATTGCCTTCCGCCGTCATTCTCCTCTCCGGCGGGCTCGATAGCGCGACGACGCTGGCGGTGGCGCGTTCGCAGGGGTTCCGGTGCCTCTGCCTCTCCTTCGACTACGGCCAGCGGCACCGGTTCGAACTCCAGGCCGCCCGCAACGTCGCGACATCCCTCGGCGCGACCGAACACCTGGTCATGACGCTCGACCTGCGTGCCTTCGGCGCGTCCGCCCTCACGGCCGATATCCCGGTCCCCAAGAACCGCGACGAAGCCGCGATGAACGCCGAGATCCCGGTGACCTACGTCCCGGCACGGAACCTGATCTTCCTGTCCATGGCCGCGGGATTCGCGGAGGCACGCGGGGCCGCTGACCTGTTCGCGGGCGTCAACGCGGTGGACTACTCCGGTTACCCCGACTGCCGACCCGAGTTCATCGAGTCGTTCCAACGCACCGCGAACCTCGGCACCAAGACCGGCGTGACCGAACTCGCGATGGGACGGGTCGCGCTCCGGATCCACACCCCGCTGATCGACCTGACCAAGGCCCAGATCATCCGCCTCGGCGTCGATCTCGGAGTGGACTTCGCTCTCACGCACTCGTGCTACGACCCCGATACACAGGGGCGTGCGTGCCGCCAGTGCGACAGTTGCGTGCTCCGCGCATCGGGTTTCGCGGCAGCCGGCGTGAAGGATCCGACCTCGTACCGATAGGCGCGACGGCCGCATCGATGATCCAAGGCGCAGTTGACGAACGATTCGCACGCGATCGCGATCATCACTCTCGCTCGCTCAGGCTTCAGTTCCGTCGATCGAACTCGACGAGACCGTCCTTCAAGCGCACGACACGCTTGCAGCGGCCGGCGATGGAGTCGTCGTGCGTCACCATGATGATGGTCATGCCCGAACCGTGGAGTTCTTCGAAGAGCTCGAGGATCGCGCGGCCGGTGGTGGAGTCGAGGTTGCCCGTGGGTTCGTCGGCCATCAGCACGACCGGCTTGGTGACCAGCGCACGCGCGATCGCCGAGCGCTGCTGCTGACCACCCGAGAGTTCACGCGGGCGATGGTCCACTCGGTCGCCCAGGCCGACCTTGGCGAGCATCGCCTCCGCGCGTTCGAGCCGTTCCCGCTTCCCCACGCCCTGGTAGAAGAGCGGAGTGGCGACGTTCTCGAGGATGGTGAGTTCGGGGATGAGGTTGAACGCCTGGAAGACGAAGCCGATCTTCACGCCCCGGTACCGACTCAGGTCCTCGTCCGGCATGGCCGCGACGTCCTGACCGTCCAGGAGGTACGCGCCGCTGGTCGGCTGGTCGAGGCAGCCGAGCACGTTCATGAGGGTGGACTTGCCGGAGCCGGACGAGCCCATGATCGCGACGTACTCGCCGTGGTTGATCGAGACGTCGATCCCGCGGAGGGCTTCGACCATGATCGAGCCATCGGGCTTGTAGTAGATCTTCTTCAGCTCGCGCAGCTCCGCCACCGGGGTTTCCCGACCGGGGGTGCGCGAGGCGGAATGGGCAGCAGTGGCGGTCACGCGGTGCAGCGGCTCAGGCCGGCCTCCCGCCGTTTGCTTCGCTCTCGATCTGAATCCCGGCGAGCGCCGTCATCGGATCCGGTGCGAAGCGGAAGACCTTGTCGAGCCCGGTGATCGCAAAGAGCGACACGACCTCGTCGGCGACCGAGCAGAGCTTCAGAAGGCGGCCACGCTCCGCGAGGGCCTTGCGGAGCTTCAGCAGCTGCGCGAGGTTCGAGGAGTTGAGATAGGTGACATCGGTCATGTTCAGCACCACGTGCGGCACGTGCTTGGAACCGGGCCCCATCCGCTCGATGATCGAGGAGAGGTCCTCGGAGAACGCCGGCTCATCGGCGAGGTCCGAAATCACGATGTCTTCCGACCAGTCTGTCGCCATACCTCGATTCCCTTCCGACCCCGAGTCGGGCATCACCGATGCCTTCGGAGCTCTTCCCCGTCACGATTCAACTGTTCCACCCTCGTCTTCGGGGATTACCGCGGGCGGTATCGCGCCGGCGTCGTCGCCCTTTTCTGATTCCAGTACCCGTGCGGCGGCGATCACCTGATCGCCATCGTTCAGCGACGCGACCCGCACGCCCTGCGACCCACGCCCGCATTCGCGGATCGTCGCCGCCGGCATGCGCACAAGCTGCCCGCCCTTGCTGATCACGACCACGTCGTCGCCGTTGTTCATGTGCAGCGCGGCAACGCTCCGACCGTTCTTCTCCGTCAGCTTGATGTCGACGCGGCCCTTGCCGCCGCGCGACTGCGAGCGGAGCTTTCCGGCCTCGGGGGCGACGCGGTACTCGTCGATCGGAGTGCGTTTCCCGTAGCCCTTGTCGGTGATGGTGAGGAGCGTCATCGAAGGATCGGCGGTCATGAGGTCGCCGTCGGCGTCGGGCTTCATGGGCACGCGCACGACGCTGATGACCTCGTCGCCGGCTTCGAGCTCGATCCCCTTCACGCCCTCGGCCGGACGTCCCATGAGGCGGGCGTCCTCTTCGTTGAAGCGGATCGCCATGCCGCCGGACGTCGCCAGGAGCAGATCGTCCTGCCCGTCGGTCAGCGTGACGTCCAGGAGCGAATCGCCGTCCTTCAGGCCGACCGCGATGATGCCGGAAGCACCGACGTTGCGGTACTCCTTCAGCGCGGTCCGCTTCACGATGCCGTTTCGGGTGACGAAGGTGAGGTAGTTGCTGCCTTCCTCGAAGTTCTTGATCGCGAGGTACGCGCACGTCCGCTCGCCCGGCTTGAGCGCGATGATGTTGACGATCGCACGCCCGGTGGAGGTGCGGCTCATCTCGGGGATCTCGAACACCTTGATCTTGAACACACGCCCCGTGTGCGTGAAGCAGAGCAGGTCGTCGTGCGTCCCCGCGACGAACAAGTGTTCGATGAAATCGTCGTCGGCGCGAGTGTCCCCCGCGCGGATGCCCTTGCCGCCGCGATTCTGCTGGCGGTACGTGTCGAGAGGAACTCGCTTCACATAGCCCTGGTGGCTGATGGTGAGCGCGACGGTCTCCTGGGGGATGAGCTCCGCGATGTTGATGTCCGCGCCGGCATCCTCGATCCGGGTTCGGCGGGGCGAGCCGTACCGAGCCCGCATCTCCTCCGCGTCCGCCTTGATGATCGCCCACACCCGCGGAGCGGAGGCCAGGATGTCCTCAAGGTCCGCGATCTTCTCGACGAGCTCCCTGTACTCGCTCACCAGCCGCTCGATCTCCAGCCCAACCAGCTGGATCAGCCGCATCGCACCGATGTGCTCGGCCTGCACGCGCGTCAGCAGAATCCCGCCCGCCGCGGCGTTCGACGAAACGATCTTCATCAACGCTTCGGGGATCTTCGGGGCGTGCGGATGCCCCGCGGGAATCGAGAACCGACGGGCCATCAGGCGCTCGATCGCTTCCTCGCGAGTCTTGCTCGCCCGGATCTCGCGGATCACCTCGTCGATATCGCACACCGCGAGGATCATGCCCTCCAACAGGTGCGCCCGCTTCTTGGCCTCGCGAAGCTGGTACGCGGTCCGCCGACGGATCACGTCCACCCGGTGATCGATGTAGCAATCGATCAACTGGCGAAGGCTCAGCGTCCGCGGCTGGCGGTTGACCAGCGCGATGTTCATGATGCTGAACGTCTGCTGCAACGGCGTGAACTCGTACAACTGGTTCTCGACGACCCGCGGATCCCCGCCCTTCTTCAGCTCGATCACGACCTTCGTCTGCGCCTCGCGGCCCGAGTAGTCGTGAACGTCCGAGACGTCCCCGATCTTCTCTTCCTTGATCGCGTCCACGATCCACTCGACCAGGTTGCCCTGGGCGACCATGAACGGAATCTCATCGATCACGATCGCGTGACGGTCCTTGCCCGTCTCCTCGACGTGCACCGTGCCCCGCACCGTCACCTTGCCACGCCCGTTCAGATACCCCTCGATGATCCCACGACGCCCATGGATCACGCCACCGGTCGGAAAGTCCGGGCCCTTGATCCCGTGGCGAACGATGTTCCCCGACTCATCCAACACATCCCGCATCAACTCGTCCAACCCGATCTCCGGGTTGTCCAGCACGCGGATGATCGAATCAAAGACCTCGGTCGGGTTGTGCGGGGGCAGACTCGTCGCCATCCCCACCGCGATCCCCACCCCGCCGTTGATGAGCAGGTTCGGGAACTTCCCCGGCAACACCGTCGGCTCCATCAACCGATCGTCGTAGTTGGGCTGAAAGTCCACCGTCTCCTGATCAATGTCCGCGAGCATGTCCATCGCGGCCTGCTTCATCCGGGCCTCGGTGTACCGCTGCGCAGCCGGCGCATCTCCGTTGATCGAGCCGAAGTTCCCCTGCGGATCAATCAGCGGGGTCCTCATTCTCCACCCCTGCGCCATGATGACGAGGGTGGGATAGATCACCGCGTCACCGTGCGGGTGGTAGTCACCCGACGTCTGGCCTGTGATCTTCGCGCACTTCAGGTGCTTCTTGCTCGGGCGAAGCTTCAGATCTTCCATCGCCACCAGGATCCGCCGCTGGCTCGGCTTCAGGCCGTCGCGCACATCCGGCAACGCACGATCCATGATCGTGCTCATCGCGTACGTGAGATAGCTGTCCTTCAGCTCCCGCTGAATGTCCAGCTCCACGATGTGGCCGTGGTTGTGGGTCGATGCCCCCTCTGGCTTTTCGCTCATCTCGGCCTCCCGCGCATCCCGAAGCGCCCCGCGAATCGGTTCCTTCCGATACCGCTCACGCCTCCCAAACAATCTCCGAAATACTAGGCTTCCAGCCGCCCGTTTTCACCCCCGGAGTCCCACGAAAACACCAAGAATTCACGGAGTTTCGGGGGGTACCGCCGCCGCCGCGTCCAGCGTCCGCACCAACTCCGAAACCGCCAGCAACCCCACCGCCTGAACCTCCGGCGGCTGCCTCATTTCCCATACCGACGTCCGCATTCCCCACTCCGCCCGCGCCCGGTCGCTCGCCGCATATGCCGCGTGCTCATCCACCGCCAGCTGCCTCGCAAACCGACCGAGCAACGACAGCCGAATCAGCTCCTTAAGCTTCTCATCCGACCCTGTCAACCTCGGATCCCGCGCCATCGTCGCCAGAAACGCCCCCGGCTTCAGCCCGAGCCACGTCGGCAGCGGCTGCGGGCTATTCGTAAACACGATCCCCCCAACCAGATCCGGCCCATCCTCCCCGGCATCGCGCGAGGAGAGCTGGTGATCCCACACGTCCGTCCGCATCTCGCGAAGCGCGGTCGCCGCGGCGACCTGCGGCTTTCCCGCCGCGAGTTCCAACTCGGCCCACCCCAGATAGGGCATATGTGCCACCAGCATCTTCGCTGGGGTCTCCGTGTAGATCGCCCGGAGTGAAGCCTCGGCGTTCTCATGGCCCAGGCGAACCAGGGCCAGGGCAACCATGGACCTCGCCGCCACCGCCACCTTCGGGTCCCACCCGGTCCCGGGCGCGTACGCCCCCCCCACCGCCAACGTCGCCATCTCCCACGCGCCGTCCGGGACACCATTCCTCGCGTCCGCACCTGTTGTTGCCGCGATAATCAGTGCTGCGGAGACTTCAACCCCCAGAACTGGCGTCCGCTCCGCCCCCGCGAACAGGCCGTCCACCAACTCCGTCGCCAGCTTGGCCGCCCGCTCCCGCACGCCCTGGTCGATGGACTCGATGCCCGCGAAGTTCCGAAGGGCGTGAACGGCCAGTAGGGTCTCGAAGGCACCGGCCGGGTCTTCGTCCGGGGGAACTCCTAGCTTCAGGGTCCCGAGCAGCACGGTGACGTCGCGGGGCTCGGCAAGTGAAGCCCCGGGGTCGATCCGCCGAGTCGCGACCCGGCGGCCCAGGTTCTCCGCGAGGTCGACGGCCAACTGCCGGAGCGAGGCGGTGCTGATCTCCCGGGCCTCGATGGTCCGGCCACCTCTAAAGAGGAACGCGGGACTCTCGCCGACCCGCTTCTGGGCGAGGTGGCGGGTGCGGATGGAGTAGAAGACCGCGCCGCGTTCCTTCGACAGGATTGCGGGCTGGGCCTTGGGGTCGCTGCGGACGACCGGGGCGGCGTCGCTCGAGAGCCGGCTAAGGAGCGCGACGGCCGCCTCGCTGGGTGAATACCCCAGGGTGAGCATCTGGCCGGCGAACATGGCTTCCTCTCGCTCGCCGACCCGCACGGCGACACCGTCGTCGCCGGCCCGGAAGAGGAGGTCGAACTCGAGCCAGGTCTGGGCCTGGACGGGGACGGGGGTGCCGCCGAGTTCGAGGCTGATCATGAGTTTGGCGGCCTCTTCGCGCCGGGCCTTCTCCCCAACGGCATCGTGGGACCACGGGAGCTTGCGCTCGGCCATGAGCATGGCGCGTTGTGCCGCGGCGTGGATGGCGGAGCCGTCGGCGGCGAGGGCGGTGCCGCGGCCGACGACGAGGCCATCGAGGCGGAGGGTGAAGGCGGCGGCGGGGACGGCGGGTTCGGGTTCTGGGGCGGGGGGGAGGTTCCAATCACGGATCCAGCGGTCGGCGGCCTGGTAGAGGCGCATGGCTTCGGCCGGGGGCACGGGGCGTGCGGGGTCGGTGGCAGCGGGTTGGGCGAGGGCGGGGAGGGCGAGCAGCGCTGATGCGAGAAGGCAGCGCGCGATGATGCGGAGAAGCGACGGTCGGCAAGGGCTGCGGGGCATGGGGTCCGAAAACCGGTGAAAAGAGGGGAAGTGGCGGTGCGGGCGGGAATGGCACATGGATTGTTCCATGAGATGTGGTACAACTGAAAAGATGAGGACGGCCATGAAAGTACTCGTTCAAATCAATGAAACCCACCGCAAAGTCGCCTTCTTGTGCCTGCTGACCTTTCTGGCGATGTGCTGAGCGGGAGTGAGTAGGAAGGGTACAAAGAAAGCACCCCGGAGGAGGCTCCGGGGTGCAAAGGGTTTCGTATCAGCGCCGCGAGAGGTTCTCGCGGCGGCGGTGTTTTTGGATCCGATTACTGGAAGCGGATCTTGTCGGTGCCCATGGCGCCGTGGTCGTCCATACCGCCGCGGGTCGGGGCGTTGCGGCCCTTCTTGGGAGAGTCTTCCTCGACGGGGGTGCCGCCGGTGGAATCGCCCCACTGGGCGCGCTTGAGGGAGAGGCCGATCTTGCGGTCGGCGCGGTCGACGCGGAGGATCTTGACGTCGACTTCATCGCCGGGCTTGACGATGTCCTGCGGGTTTTCGACCTTGTGGTCGGCCAGCTCGGAGATGTGGAGGAGGCCTTCGAGGTCCTGCTCGAGCTCGACGAAGACACCGAAGTTGGTGATCTTGGTGACGGCACCGCGAACGACCATGCCGGGCTTGTAGTGCTCGGGGATGGCGTTGAGCCACGGATCCTCGGTGAGCTGCTTCATGCCGAGACTGATGCGCTGCTTGTCGCGGTCGACTTCGAGGACGACGCACTTGACCGAATCGCCCTTCTTGAGCATTTCGTTGGGGTGCGTGACCTTCTTGGTCCAGGACATATCGGAGATGTGGAGCAGGCCGTCGATGCCGGGTTCGATCTCGACGAACGCGCCGTAGTTGGCGAGGTTGCGGACCTTGCCTTCGATCATGGTGCCCGGGGGGTACTTCTCGCCCACGAGTTCCCAAGGGTTGACCTCGGTCTGCTTCATGCCGAGGCTGATCTCGAGCTTGTCCTTGTTGATCTCGAGAACGACGACGTCAACTTCCTGGCCCTGAGTGACCATTTCGGAGGGGTGGTTGACGCGGCGGGTCCAGGACATCTCGGAGATGTGGACGAGGCCTTCGATGCCGTCCTCGAGCTTGACGAACGCACCGTAGGACATGATGTTGACGACGGCGCCGTGGACGCGGGAGCCGACGGGGTACTTCTTCTCGATCTCCTCCCAGGGGGAGGCTTCCTTCTGCTTGAGGCCGAGGGCGATCTTCTCTTTCTCGCGGTCGATGTTGAGAACGCGCACCTCGATCTTCTGATCGATCTTGAGGATCTCGCTGGGGTGGTTGATGCGGCCCCAGGACATGTCGGTGATGTGGAGGAGACCGTCGATGCCGCCGAGGTCAACGAACGCGCCGAAGTCGGCGATGTTCTTGACCGTACCGACGACGTTCTGGCCTTCCTTGAGGGTCTCGAGGAGGCGCTTCTTGGCCACGTCGCGCTCGGTCTCGATGAGCTTGCGGCGGCTGATGACGATGTTGCGACGCTCGAGATCGATCTTGAGGATCTCGGCGCGGACCTTCTTGCCGATGAGATCGCCGATCTCGCTGGGACGACGGATGTCGACCTGGCTGGCGGGGAGGAACACGGGGACGCCGATGTCCACGAGCAGACCACCCTTGATCTTCTTGGTGACCATACCTTCGACGACATCGCCTTCCTTCTGCGTGTCGACGATGCGCTGCCAGCTGAGCATGCGGTCGGCCTTGCGCTTGCTGAGCTGGATGACGCCGTCTTCGCCCTCGAGTTCTTCGAGGAGGACGTCGATCTGATCACCGATCTTGATGTCGATGCCCTCGAACTCTTCCTTGGCGATGAGGCCTTCGCTCTTGAGGCCGACTTCGACGACGACGTCGTCGCCGGCGTAGCCGATGATGGTGCCCTTGATCAGCTTGCCGGGGGAGAGGTCCTCGACCTGCTCGGTGAGCATCGAGTCCATGTAGCCGGCGTTGGCCGTCTTCTTGCCGACAGCGGAGCCGACCAGGGCGTCCATGTCGAGATCGTGAAGACCAAGGGAAGCCAACAGTTGTTCGTCGATCATTGCGATTCCTCTTCCGGTTCCGATACACCCGACGACACCGATTCCCCAGCACCCGCGGCAACCTGCACCGCCGGGTACTTGAATGGTCTCGTGATGTGCGGCCCCGGTCGTTCGGATGTCCCGGTACGCCGGATGGGAGCGCCCGTCGATCCGATGTGGACCCAGGCGAGCAGAACTCGCCCCGGCCCGGCCCTGTGGGCCGGTTCGAACCTCGATTCCATCGCGGCGAGCCCACACCGGGAGCGCCAAGCGACCGCCGACCATCCATCGGCGTAAGGGGAAAGTCTAGGCAGCCGGCAGCCCGGAGCCCAATCCGAACAGAATCCACCCAGGCAAACGGGTCGGCGGGTTGAGACTGTCCCGCCGGCCCGCAACCCCCTCACCTCGTCCGTCTCCTACCGCCGATTGCCAACAGGCCGCCCACCATCACCAAGCCGGTCGGCCCGGAGGGCACAACGACCTGCAGCGCGAGGGCGTCCTCACGCCACGAGGTCTCGACCGATTGACCCCAGCCGTCATTCCAGTACGTCACCCCCGAACACTCCGAGGTCGCCAGCAACCGATACTGCACTCCGGGCTCCAGCGCGGCCTGTGCGAACACGTACTGCCCCACGCCCTCGAAGATGCTGGCGAGCGTCGTATTGGTCCTCGTGTCGATCAGGCGGATCCAACTCTCGAACGGGAAGGGTGCGAAGTAAGGATCCCCGCCCCGCATCCCGAAGATATGGAAGCTCGGGGCCGGTTCCGTGACCTCGAAGAACACATCGAAGAAGGACCCCGCCTGTCCATACGTCGCGTGGCCGAAACCGCCTCCGCCGTACAGCGAAGTGGAGAGCTGCATCGTCTGGGATGCCATCGAAGAGTGTTGCTCTGCAAAGGCAGCCCCGTAAAGCGAGTCGGTCACTTCCACGCGAGCATCGAAGGCACTGAAGTCTTGGCGTGACTGCTCGACCCGCTCGCGTTCCGTCCCGGGAGGCCAGATGTTCAGCGCGCTCACGCCGCGATTCGCTGAGATGTACGTGAACTCAGGCCCGCCCGAAGCCACTCCCGCCAAGCACGCGACAGTCGCCGCGCCGATCAACGATGTGCGAAGAACGTTCATGGTCATGCTCCCTTGTTGTGGCTCTCAAACGCGATTCACCCAGCCCGATGCAGAACCGGTGACGAACGACGGGCCGGGGGCGCGGCTTTCTCGCCGCGCCCGACAAAGCGCACTCGCTCACTGAACTCGGGTGTGCTCACACGCTGCTGAGGCGGCGGATCGCCTATCGCCGGCGTCCTTTCGCGAGGGCCCCGAGCGCGATCGCGCCCAGAACGGCGGAACCGGGCGCGGGCGCGCCGAACTCGAACCATACCACCTGATCGACATGGCGCTCACCAGGTCCCGGGAGGATCGGCACCGGCCAGAGGACGTTGGCGAATCCCAGCGTGTAGACACCCGGCTCAAGGTACGCGGACATGTGGCCCGTGGTGAGCGGCGCGGCAGGCGGAACGATATCTAGGTACATCGTCGAAGGGTCGACGATCCATGCGACTTCGGGCAGTCCGTACCACGGCAAGAACGCTTGGCTGTTAGGCCAACCCGGCCCGGAGACCAGCCAGAGCACTCCGTACTCCCCGGGAGTCGTGATGGTCACCGTCAACTGCAGGTACGCACCGGCGACGAGATAGCGCTCGTAGCCCACCGGCTCCGTCGTGTTCCAGTACGCGCTGGTCATGAGGGCGCCGCTGATCGCCCCTGTCACAGGATCCTGAGAGATGCGGTCCTGCGCCCTCGTCTGCGTGTATGTCCAATGCGGATCCTGCTGGCCGGGCGGCGGGGTCCATCGTTCGCCGTAGGTCAGGTGCTCTCTGCCCGTGTTTAAGCCGACGTCCCAGCCATCACCGGACTCAACGATGTGCCGGTGCATCATCTGGTAGTTGGTGATGATGATCTCGCCCGACGCGGGCATCGCTCCCGCGCAGGCCGCCAACAGCAACGCGGGCACCAACCGCCGCGGGGGTGATGTGCAGAAAGCGTTCATCTTGAGCTCCTCTCGCCGGAGCATCACCAAGTCGCCGTTCTCCCGCGCCGTCGAGGGGCGACCGGAGTCTCCGACTCGCGTTCCGCGTGCATCACGGATCGCGCGCAATTCTGTCGCTCGAGCACCTCGAGGCAAGCGTTTGAGCGTGGAATGCGAGACGAATTCGCACATTCACCCGCGCGAGCGCAAGCGAATGCGCAGAACCGCGAACGCCCTACGAATCTCGGCCTGACGCGTGCGAGGCTTCTCCCGTCAACCCGCGCTCACCACGGAGAGCGGTCGGAAAACCGCTCAGCCCCAGCCGTCTGAGGACCGTTGACTCTTCTCCGAGTTTGCTGCTTTGCTGCTTTGAGCTTTGCTGCTTTCTCAAACCTCAACCAGCATCGCCACCGCGTTGCCACCGCCCAGGCACAACGCCACCACGCCGCGCTTGCCGCCGGTGCGCTTGAGGTTGTGGATGAGCGTGACGAGGCAGCGGGTGCCGGAGCAGCCGATGGGGTGGCCGAGCGCGGTTGCGCCGCCGGCGACGTTCACCTTCTCCTCGGGGATCCCGCCTTCCTTCATGTTCTGAAGGACCTGCGCACAGAACGCCTCGTTGAGCTCGAAGAGGTCGATGTCATTCAGCGTGAGGCCGGCCTTGGCGATCACCGCGGGCACCGCAACCGCCGGAGCGCGGAAGATGTCCTTGGGGGACACGCCGCTGGTGTGGTACGCCACGATCTTCGCGAGGGGCTTGATGCCGAGTTCTTCGGCCTTCTGCATCGAGGCCACCGCGACCGCCGCGCCGCCGTCGCTGATCTGGCTGGCGTTGGCCGCGGTAACCGTGCCTTCCTTCGCATCGAACACCGGACGCAGTTTGGCGAGGCCGTCCGCCGTCGACTCGGCGCGGATGCCCTCGTCGGCGCTGACGCCCGGGCTCTTCTTGTCCATGCACTGCTCGCCGGTGACGGCGACGATCTCGTTCTTGAACCAGCCGTCCGCGGTCGCCTTCGCCGCGAGCTGGTGTGAACGGGCCGCGAAGCGGTCCTGCTCCGCACGGCTGATCTCGTACTTCTTCGCGATGTAGTCCGCGGCGTTGCCCATGGCCCAGCACTCAAAGGCGCAGCGCAGGCCGTCGTACTGCATGTGATCCTCGAAGGTCATCGGGCCGAACTTGGGCGCGCCCGCGCCGTCGCGGATGCTCGCGAAGTACGGAGCGCGGGTCATGCTCTCGAATCCGCCCGCGAAGACGAGGTGGTTGTCGCCGGCCTTCACCGACTGGGCCGCCTGCATCACCGCCTGGAGGCCCGAGCCGCAGACCTTGTTCACCGTGACCGCCGACTGCGTCTCCGGCAAACCGGCCTTCAGCGCCGCCTGGCGTGCCGGGTTCTGACCCAGCCCGGCCTGCAGCACGCACCCCATGATGACCTCGTCCACGCCGCCGTTCTTCGCAGCCGCGGCCAGAGCGGCCTGTTCGGCGAGCATGCCCTGGATCGCGTACGCGCCCAGCATGGGGGAGGGCACCTTGGTGTAGCCGCCGAAGAACTTGCCGATGGGGGTCCGCTTTGCGCTCAGAATCACAGCCATGGAACATCTCCTGAAGGTGCGGACAGGATAGCCCGCGGGCGGGGGGAGGGGGCGAGAGGAGGGGACAGAGGGGGGCGGGTCAGGGGGTAGCGGGCACCCAGCCAGATTCGACGTACTTTCGCTGGACGCGACCGTCGGGGAAGAGATCGATGAGGGCGTAGCCGCTGTCGGTCTCGTTTCGCTTGCCCTTCCACCACGCGCCGCTCACGGCGCCGTTGCAGAGGTAGGTCACGCCCTCGAACTCGATGTGGTCGAGCTGGTGCAGGTGTCCGCTGATGCAGGCCTTGACGTTGCGGTGCGTGCGGAAGAGATCGCGGAAGTCGACGAAGTCGGCCATCATGCGGCTGATGGGGATCGACCAGGACTTGTCGGGCGACTTCTTGTCGTCGCCGAAGGGCGTTACGGTGAGGATGGGGATGTGCGAGAGGATCATGATCGGGGTCGTCGACGGGATCGCCTTGAGTTCTCCCTTGAACCACTCCATCTGCTCGGGATCCAGCCTGCCCTGATAGGAACCATCGAGCGGAAGGACGCTGTCGAGCACGATGAAGGCCCAGCCGGCGCGGTCGAAGCGGCGGTAGGGCTTCTCCATACCGAAGATCTCACACGCCCACTTCTTGCCGTACCGCGGCTCCTCGCCGGTGGTCTTGCTCTTCTTCTTGTTGACGCCCCAGATGTCGTGGTTGCCGAGGCAGTGTTCGATCGGAAGCTGCGGGCCGTCCTTCAGGCACTTCTGCCAGAGGTCCCACTGAAGGCGCGTGCGGGCCTCGTCCTGGTCCATCGAGTCCATGATGCAGTCGCCCGTGTTGAAGATCACATCGGGCCGTTCGTCGCCGGAGAGGTCCCCGATCTTGGACAGGCACTGCGAGAACCCCTCGCCGGCCTTGAGCTCGGGCTGCACGTGCACGTCGGTGATGTGGGCGATGCGCAGGGCACGGCCACCTGGTCCGAGCGGCGCGACAACGCGCGGCGCGGTCGCCCGGGCGGAGCGTGCGCCCCAAGGCAGCCAAAGGGCGGCGGCGGCGAGAGAAAGGCCCTTGAGGGCCCCGCGGCGGTCGGTGTGGATCATGAGTTCATGATCGCAGAGCCGGGGGCGCGGTGCAAGAATGAAAAACCCCGCGCGAACGCGGGGTCGGAGTTCGACGGGTTGCCAGACTGTGGGCTTAGTGGGTGAGCGGCACGCCGGTCAGGTGGCTGGGACGGTCGAGCAGGGAGGCGCGGCCGAGGTCATCCCAGAACATGCGCCAGTTGGCGTTGGTGCTGAGGGTGTAGTTGTTGTTCTTGTCGATGGGGCGGGTGTACAGGCCCATGAGGTCCGGCGTGAGGTCGCTCGAGACCTCGCTGTGGCCGGGGTACTTGCTCGTGCTGCCGCACGCCGAGAGCCCTGCGCAAGCGCAGACGAGGGCGGAGGGAAGGATGACGCGGGCGAAAAGCTTCGACATGCAGATCTCCAAACAGGAAGGGCTGATGTTGTACAACACCCGGGCGGCGTCGTCAAATTGCCCCTGCCCGATTTGGCGGGGGCTGCCGTTCGGATGTTGTGCGGTCGCTGGGGGTCCAGGGTGTGCAAGACCTGTCCCACACATGACGTATAGCCCCGACCGAGCCCGGGGGTTGCTGCCATCTTGGCACTTCGGGGGGGCATTTGCGGGGCGAGAAACCGGCGCGCCCTTTGCACCCTGAGCAGTGACTCACAGGAGGCTCCCATGCGACTCGATCGATTCACGACCTCAGCCCAGCAAGCACTCGCCGACGCCCAGACGGGCGCAGTGACCAAGGGACACCCCGAAGTGACCGGGATCCACGTGCTGAGCGCGTTGCTGGATGACCGATCCGGGCCGGCCGCGGCGGTCGTCGGAAAGGCCGGGGTCGAGCCCGCACGCCTCAAACAGGTGGTGGATGCGGAACTGGGCCGTCTGCCTCGGGTCAGCGGGAACGCGGGAGGCACCGGACGGGCGATGATGGAGCTGCTCGCGAAGGCGGAGAGCGAGAGCAAGCGGCTGGGGGATTCGTACATCAGCTCGGAGCACCTGCTGCTCGCGTTGGCGTCGACGCCCGACAAGGTGCGCGACATGCTCGCGTCGCTGGGCCTGAGCCATTCAAAGGTTGAAGCGGCTGTCAAGGAGATCCGCAAGGCGTCGGGCGTGGAGAACGTGACGGACGCCAGCGCGGAGTCCAACTTTGAGAGCCTGAAGAAGTACGCGATCGACCTGACGGAGAAGGCCCAGGCCGGCAAGCTCGACCCGGTCATCGGGCGCGACGAGGAGATCCGTCGCTGCATGCAGGTCCTCTCCCGCCGAACCAAGAACAACCCGGTGCTGATCGGCGAGCCCGGCGTCGGCAAGACGGCGATCGCGGAGGGACTCGCCCTGCGGATCGTCAACGGCGACTGTCCCGAGAGCATGCGCGACCAGCGAGTCATGGCGCTCGATGTAGGCGCGTTGCTGGCGGGCGCGAAGTTCCGGGGTGAGTTCGAGGAACGCCTCAAGGCCGTGCTGCGCGAGGTGACCGCGGGGCAGGGCAAGTTCATCCTGTTCATCGACGAGCTGCACACCATCATCGGCGCCGGCGCGGCGGAAGGCGCCGTGTCGGCGGGCAACCTGCTGAAGCCCGCGCTCGCTCGCGGCGAGCTCAAGTGCATCGGCGCCACCACGCTGGACGAGTACCGCAAGCACGTCGAGAAAGACCCCGCCTTCGAGCGGCGTTTCCAGCCCATCTTCGTGGATCAGCCGAGCGTCGAGGAGACCGTCGCGATTCTCCGAGGACTCAAGCCCCGGTACGAGGCCCACCACGGCGTGCGGATCCAGGACTCCGCGATCCTGGCCGCGGCGTCGCTCTCGCACCGCTACATCGCGGACCGCTTCCTGCCGGACAAGGCCATCGATCTGATCGACGAGGCCGCGTCGCGGCTGCGGATCGAGAACGACTCGATGCCAGGTGAGCTCGACGAGCTGCGTCGCCGGATCATGCAGCTCGAGATCGAGCGCGAGGCGCTCAAGATCGAACTCGCGGACAAGGAGACGGGTGGTGCCGAAGCCACTCGCAAGGAGCTCGACCGCATCGAGCGCGAGCTCGCCGAGCTTCAGGAGCGCAACCGCGCCCTTACCGCGCGATGGAGCGACGAAAAGAAAGAGCTCGACGCCGTGAAGGGGTTGAAGGAGCGGATCGCGAAGAAGAACGTCGAACTCGAGCAGGCCCAGCGCCGCGGCGACCTCGAAGCCGCGGCACGCATCCGCTACGGCGAGATCCGGGACCTCGAGAACAGTCTGAAGCTGGCCGAGGCCGCGCTCGACGCCCGTCAGTCGCGGGGCGATGCGCTCGTGAAGGAAGAAGTCGACGCGGAGGCGATCGCGCAGATCGTGGGCCGCTGGACTGGCATCCCGGTAGAACGCCTTGTGGAGGGCGAACGAGAGAAGCTCGCGCGGATGGAAGAACACCTCGCGAAGAGGGTTGTCGGTCAGGACCACGCGCTTAAAGCGGTGAGCGACGCGGTGCGTCGCAGCCGCGCGGGGCTGCAGGACCCCTCACGGCCCATCGGGAGCTTCTTGTTCCTGGGCCCGACGGGCGTGGGCAAGACCGAGACCTGCCGCGCACTCGCGGAGTTCCTGTTTGATACGCAGGACGCGGTGGTGCGGATCGACATGAGCGAGTACGGCGAGAAGCACGCGGTGGCGAGGCTGATCGGCGCACCTCCGGGGTACGTTGGGTTCGAGGAGGGCGGGCAGTTGACGGAGTCGGTTCGTCGCCGGCCGTACTGCGTGGTGCTGCTGGACGAGGTGGAGAAGGCCCACCCGGACGTCTTCAACGTTCTGCTGCAGGTGCTGGACGACGGGCGTCTGACGGATGGCCAGGGCCGCACCGTGGACTTCAAGAACACGATCATCGTGATGACGAGCAACATCGGAAGCCAGCAGATCCAGGAGCTGACGTCGCAGGGGGCAGAGGACTGGGAAATCGAGGCGGCGGTGCGATCGATCCTGCGTCGTGGCCCGGCGGCGATGGCGATGGAAGAGGTCGGCAAGGCCGCGGGCGTGCCGGCGCAGCTTCGCAACGCGATGGCCGACGCGGCGGGCGCGTTCTTCAGGCCTGAGTTGCTGAACCGGATCGACGAGGTGGTCGTGTTCCGCACGCTGAAGAAGGAGATGCTGCACGGCATCGTGGACATCCAGCTCAAGGGCCTGGTGTCGCGCCTGCGGGGCCGCGAGATCGAACTGGAACTGACGGACGCCGCGAAGAACCAGCTCGCGACGGAGGGTTGGGACCCCGCTTTCGGGGCACGCCCGCTGAAGCGGACGATCCAGCAGCGGATCGAGAACACGCTGGCGATGAAGATCCTCGCGGGCGAGATCGGCCCCGGCCAGAGCGTGCGGGTGGATTTCGATGGCTCGCGGTTCGCTTTCGCGACCCACGAACCGTGATCGCGTCGATCAGTGCGCGGGTGTGGTCGTCGTATAGCTGATCCTCACCGCCGTGAGGTTGGGGTTGTCCACGTACGTCGCGGCTCCGGGCGGGAAGCTGGCCATGACGTAGTACATGGACGTGTCGTTGTTGATGACAGCGCCCGAGATGGAAGTATCGGAAAAGCCGCGGATCGCGTTGTCCGACCCGCTCGACACCACCGACGCCATCGTGCCGCCGGGGTCGACGTTGGTCGGTGTGCGGCGGAGGAGGGTGACGGTGACATTGGTGAGCAGCGAACTGTCGATCACAAACGCGGTCATGCCGGTGACGACCGCTCCGTGCGGAAGATGAACCGGGGCGAGCGAGAACGTCGACAGCACGGTCGAGCCGCCGGTGACCAGGTGCATGTTCGTGTGGTTCAGGCCGAAGTCGTCGAAGACCACCGTCGCCGTGCCGGAGAAATCGGCGGCGGAGAGGTTGAGCGAACGGGTATCGGAAGCCACCGCGAACGACCCGGCGGTCATCTGGCCGGTCACGTTCGCCGCACCGATGACATTGAGCTTGCTGGCGGTCGGCGCGCCACCGATGCCGAGGTTGCCGCTGATCGTCGTTGCACCCGAGATACTCGTCGTGCCGTTCACCGACAGGCGATCGGCGTCCGGCAGCATTCCGATGCCGACGTTACCTGCGCTCACGCTCACCGCTCCGCCCGAGACACGCACCATCGAGGTCGCGTCGAGCGCGAGGTTCGCGCTCGCGACGGCGTTGGGGCCCATGTCGACCGCGTTCACCGCCCCGTCACCGATATTGGCCGACGAAACCGCGCCGACTCCGATCATCCCGCCGTTGATCTGACCGGAGTTGATCTGAAAGGTCGTGCCCGCCAGCGTCAGCCCCGCGCCCGCGAAGTACGTCGTGTTCGCGTCCGGTTGTGCGGAGAAACTCGCGCCAGTCCACTTCAGCACATCACCGACGTTCGCGTTGTTGATCGCCGAACCGGTGCCGCCCCGTAGCGGCGAGACCACGCCGAACGTCAGGCTCGATGCGTTCAACCCCGTCAAGCCCCCGCCGTTGCCCGAGTGCTGGCCGACGATCACGTTGTTCGAGTTGGAGAGGTTCACCGTGTTGAAGTACTGCCCGGAGAGGGCCTGCCCGGGCAGGGTGCCGATCGTCAGATTCGACGCATTGAGATCGATGAGCCCCGAGCCCGAACCGGCGATCACGTTCGACGGGTTGCTCATTGTGATCGCGCCGGAGAACGCCGCCGCCGCGTTCAATCGCGGGATGTTCGGTGACAGGCGAACGTCGGGCAGGACGCCCGCGTTCATGTTCGCCGCGTTGCGATAGAACGTGGCGTTCTCACCGCCAAGCGTAACGGAGTTGGCCGCGCTCACCGCCGAATCGGCGATTCTCGCGTTCAGCGCGTACCCCGCGAACGGCGCGACCGTGACCTCCTGGCGGGGCAGCATCACGACGAACGCCGGACCCGCCGAGCACGGTGCCGCGGAATCGTCCCGCGCCGCCAACTGCAGGAACAACCGGCGTCCCGGGCTGAACTGATCGCCGAAGTCCAGGAGCACCGAGAACTCGCCCTCTCGGAGTTGTACGTCATCGACGCACAGCGTCGCGCCGATCTGTACGGTGCCCGCTGCTTCTTCGAACAATCGAAACTCGATGTCCTGTACCCCGTTGGCCGGTGACCCGCCTCGCTCGAGCCGCCCCTGGTACGTGAACGCCGTCGACACCTGCGCCCCCGCCACGCCCGCCATCGCAGACAACATCCCGATCACACCAACGACGCGTACCAACCTCATGTGCAGACTCCCTGAGTAAGCGGCTCTGCAACAACCGCGAACGGGGCGGGCATCGGGGGCCATCACTCGGTGCCTGATTCTCGAAGTTTGGAGCACGTTTGGAGCCCGCCGCTCGCTCCACCCCCACTACCCTTCCTCCGTGAACGAACCGCTCGCCGATCTCTACGCTCGCCTCGCCGCCACGGGCCTCCCGCGCCGGCTCTTCGAACTCGCGTACGAAGAAGACCTCGGCCCGGCGAGCCCAGACCCGCGCGGCGGCCCGGCCCGCGCCGTCGGCGACATCACCTCGTCGTGCTGCATCGACCCGCGAGTCCGAGCGACCGCCAACCTCGTCGCCCGCTCCGGCGGGATCATGGCCGGACTCGCCTCCGCCCCCGAACTCATCGAGCTCTTCGCCCCCGCCGTCCGCTGCACCATCCACGTCCCCGACGGCCGTCGCGCGACGGCGGGTCAGGTCGCGGCAGTCCTCGAAGGACCACTCGACGAGATCCTCGGACTCGAACGCACGCTCCTCAACCTCGTCGGCCGCCTGTCGGGCATCGCAACCCGCACGCGGACGTTCGTTGATGCCCTCCCGCCCGGGTGCCGCGCGAAGGTCTACGACACCCGCAAGACGACGCCCGGGCTCCGCGTGCTCGAGAAGTACGCGGTCCGGTGCGGCGGCGGCGAGTCCCACCGCATGGGGCTGCACGACGCCGTGCTCATCAAGGACAACCACATCGCTGGCGTTGGGGTCGATCGACTCGCCTCGGTGATCCGCGCGGCCTCGGCCGCCGCGCGGGGCTTCCACGCCCAACCCGCGTTCATCGAGGTCGAAGTCGACACGCTCGAGCAGTTCGAACGGCTGCTCACGCTCGAACCCGGGATCATCGACATCGTGCTGCTCGACAACATGGGCCCGCCGATGCTCGCGCGTGCGGTCGCGATGCGCGACGCCAAGAACCCCGCGCTCGAACTCGAATCCTCCGGCGGCGTCACCCTCGAAACACTCCCGGCGCTCGCGGCAACCGGCGTCGACCGGATCTCCATCGGTGGTCTCACGCACTCGGCCGTCGCCCTCGACGTCGCCCTCGATGTCACCGCGATCTCCCAATGAACGAGCGTGAAGACTTCGACCACTGCATCCCGCAGGCGCTCCGCGAGCCCGGGTGCTGCGTGGACCGCTTCACGCTCCTCGACGAGGCACGCTCTACGCAGGACGCCGCTCGCGAGCTCTGCAACGGCCAACCCGGTCTTGTTGTCGTCGCCCTGCGCCAGACCCACGGTCGCGGCAGGCTCGGTCGCGTCTGGGCCGATACCTCGCACCTCGGTCTCGCCGCGACCTTTGTCCTCCCCGGTTCGCTCGCGCCCGACCTCCTCTCGATCGCGTGCGGACTCGCCGCGGCACGCGTCTGCGACGTCCTCACCGACACAACGCACCGCGTGGGCGTGAGATGGCCCAACGACGTCGTTGTCGGTTCCCAGGGCGAGCGGGAGCGCAAGCTGGCGGGTGTGCTCGTGGAGCGAACGGGCGACCTCTATTTCGCTGGCATCGGCATCAACGTGCTGCACACGCGCGAGGATTTCCCCCCAGAACTCCGCGACCGCGCGGCGTCGCTTTCGATGCTCGGAGCGCAGGCAACCCGCGCGTTCGCGTGCATGGCCCTCGTCACCGAACTCTCCTACACGCTTGCCCGGAACCCGGAGGAGATCACCGTCCGCTGGCAGGCCCTGGACATGCTCGTCGGCACGATGCGCACCTTCGAGCACGACAACCAGCGGCACACCGGCATCGTGAAGACGATTGATCCGCGCGGCCACATCGTGCTTGAGACACCGACCGGCGCGGTGACGCTCCCCGCACTCACGACGAGCATGGTGCACGAGGCTTAGAGCAACCTGTTGCCGCTTGCCTATCGCCTGTTGCCTACTTCCCGATCGTTCGCGCGAACAGCTTCTGCATCTCTTCCCAGCTCGCCTTGTCCGCGGCGGCGTCGTACTTCACTCCCGGAATCCCCGCGGCGTCGGCCTTGGGGTTGGTGAACGCGTGCACCGCACCCTCGTAGTGAAACACCGTCGCCTTCACGCCCGCAGCGCCCAACGCATTCACCGCCTCGTCCACCTTCGCCTTGGGCGCCATCGGGTCCGCGGCACCGTTGTACACGACAACCTCACCCTTGATCTTGCCGTTGTCCGCAGGGTCCTTCGCGGTCAGGTTCGACGTGTGGAAGCACCCGATGGCCTTCACATCCGCGCCGCTCCGCGCCAGCTCCAGCGCCACCGAGCCGCCGAAGCAGAACCCGATCGCCGCGACCCGCGACGCGTCCACGCGTCCGCTGCGTACGAGCGCGTCGAGTCCACCGGCCGCGCGTCGGCGCATCGAGCCGAGATCCGCGTACGCCCCACCGGCGAGCTTGCCAGCTTCCTCCGGCTTCGTGGTGGTGATTCCGTCTCCGTACATGTCGAGCGCGAAGGCCACGTACCCCATCGTCGCGAGCTGCACCGCGCGCCCCTGCGAGTACTCGTTGTTCCCCCACCACTCGTGGCACACCAGCACGCCCGGCCGCTTGCCCTTGAGCGCCGGGTTGTACGCCAGCACCCCGCGGTACTGTTTCCCGTCCACCATGTACGTCACTGTCTCGGTTCGCACGCTGACCTCCGCCGCCTCACCGCCCGACGACTTCCCCGCGCAGCCGGTCAGGGTCGCGGCCCCGCCCGCAACCACCATCAGCACACACGCCACGATCGCATTCGCACACTTCATGTTCACGTCTCCCGTTTGCACGAGGATAGCGTAACCCCTCGTGCAAAAACGAAGAACCCCCGACAATCGGGGGTCCTCGATGAACACCAACTTTGCTGCGGGATCGCTCAGTTCTTGAGCCACACCGGGCATTCGGCCTTCGCGTCGGTCGGGATCACGTGCACCTTGCGACCCTTGAAGGTCACCGTGCCGTCAGCCACCGCGTACAGCGTGTTGTCCGAACCCTCGCGAACGTTGAAGCCCGCCTTGAACGGTGTGCCGACCTGCCGCACGATGATCGCGCCCGGCTTGGCGATCTGCCCGCCGTAGAGCTTGATCCCGCGATACTGCGGATTGGAGTCACGACCGTTGTCGGTCGAGCCCTGTCCCTTTTTATGTGCCATGACTACCAGCTCCTTGCCCGCTCGAGGCGGGGCCTCTCGAACTGAGCCCTTCCGAAGATGGGCATACCAGTCGCAGACGTCTTCAGATGTTCCCGTGCCGAGCCTGTCCCGACCGGGCCCCAACAGTAGGCATCCCCGCGGATGCCCTTCAAGCACCCAAACACATTCCTATCCCCCAGCCGCTTACCGCATCACCCAACGCTTCTCCACCAGCTCCAGGGGCTCGGTGCTCCCCACCTGAAGCTCGCCGGGCGACGTGAACCGCATCATCAGCGACTTACGGAGCAGCACCTTGGACTTCTCGCCCGACTTGGCATCCTTGAACGCCACCGGGGCGGTCTCGCCGCTGAAACCCGCCGCGTACACCGTGATCTCATCCACATCGAGATCCGACACCGGCCAGATCGCCAGCCCCTCGCGGGCGTTCTCCTCGCCCTGCAGAATCAGGCCGACGATCGAGTTCTGATCCTGAAGGAACGGGTTCTCCAGCTGCGAAAGGATGTGCCGCGTCACCGCCGCCGGCACGTCTCTCCCCGAGCGGATCACCTCGCCCTCTTCCGTCGCCAGCTCCATCGCCGGCGCCAGCAAGAGGTCCCCGCCGCTCGCGTTCGTCACCTTGTACGTCATGTAGAAATACACGCGCGGGCCAGTCCCCTCCAAATCCACGGTCGCCATGCGCAGCGAGCCCGGAGTCACCTCCAACTGCCACCGCCGCGGCACCGGATCAGGCTCGGGTGCCATCCCCATCATCGGCCCAGCCGCCAAAACTCCGAGCGCAACCGCCGCCGTGCCGATCATGCCCCGTGCCCAACCCGCGATGGTTCCGCTGTTCCGCATAGCGCTTCGTCCTTCTTCAGCCTTCGATCCCAGAGACCAAGTACAATTACCGGGCCCGTGGTGGTCGGCAGGAGACAAGTCTACAGATCCGGCGCACCACGTCAAACGCACCCGTACCGTACACCTGCTTGGCCCCCGGAGTTCCTTCCATCCCCAACTCACCCCCAGCCCGACGCCTTGGTACCGACCTTCGGCTGGCCGCGGCGATGCGCCTGGTGAGCCAGGATACCCCCGACCTCGAAATCGCGGCCAGACGGCTCCTGGCCTCCGGGCCGGCCTTCGGGATCGACCTCTCCCTGCTGTGGGGTGTCCCAGATGCCGCGGGCGGGGTCCGTCAGGCGTGCCTGGCCGTTCTCGGTGCCGGCCGTACCTCCATGCTGTTCGTGAGCGAACCCTCACGGGGTGGCGATCCGGGCGGTGCCGAGTTGGCGCTCTCCGAGCGCACCGCGTGCGTAAAGGCAGCGTGCTCAGGACTTTTCGAACAGTTCGGTACTCGCGTCCAGGTGGCACAGGCCCTTCCAGACGTCCGCGAGGCGTGGGCCATCCAGGCGTACCGAGCGGCGGGTCTGCAGTCCGTCGGCGACCTGACGTATCTCCGGCGCGCTCCCGCGTCCCTGCACGAGCCGCTGCTGACACTGCCTCGCGGCCTCGAGCTTGTGAGGCACTCGAAGGTCCCTGATGCGGACGCTCGCCTGCTCGAGGCTCTGCAGGCGAGTTACGAGGACACCCTGGACTGCCCCGAGCTCTGCGGACTGCGCGAGCCCATCGACATCCTCGACTCCCATCGCGCGACCGGGAAGTTCGACCCCAACTACTGGTGGCTCCTCCTTCATGAGGGCCAACCCGCGGGGTGTGTCCTCCTCAATCAGTGCCCCGAGCAGCGCACCGTCGAGCTGGTCTACATCGGGCTGGCCACTTCCGTCCGCGGCAAGCGGCTCTCCCGCCCGCTGCTGGCCCACGCCATCCGCGAGGCCGCCCGCGTACACCCAGACTGGGCCGTGACTTGCGCGGTCGACGAACGCAACACACCCGCCAAGAAGCTCTACGAGAGACTCGGGTTCCACGGCTTCGCGCACCGCACCGCGCTCGTCTCCCGCCTTGATGGCGCGCTGTCAAGCACCTCCTCGCAACTCGGTCTGTAAGTGCAACGCTCCCCAACGCTTGATGAGTTTTGCACCGAGATTTGCACATGCAATACCCAGCCCTGTGCACATCGGTGGGTAAGTTTTTTTCAGATGGCGCAAAGGCTTGAAATCGTGGACTCAACGTCCTCTCCACCACCGGCTCATTGTTCACCCGTGTATTGCTGATCGACCCTCGGCGCTCTACCTTCCCCATGCTTCGGCGACGGAGCAAAGTTCATCGCTTGGGGCCACGGAATCGGCCCGCCGTTGTGGGAGTGCCGCTCTCTTTCTCTCGTTCGCGGCACGTTCGTTCGCGGGGCTCGTGCCCGTGCCTCCCCCACACGGCGACGTGAAGGATTCGGAACAGACATCGAGGGTGCCGGGTCGGAGTTGACTCGGCCGAAATTTGGCTCGCGACTTCCCGGTCGTGTGTTGGCGCGATCTCCGCGCCCGCACTCGCCGAAGGTCGCGGTCGGGGGTGTAGGCCTGTGGATTCGGGCAAGATCGACACTCAATCAAGGACGACGCGGACCGGCGATGACGCCTCGCGTTCTCGCGGGTCCGATGATCACCGCTCCCCGAGCATGCAACGGGGCAGGTCCACCGACCAGCCCTCACGCCTGAGTCGAATACTCGATCGTCTGGCCGCCCAGGTCGGCCCCGATCAGTTCGAACGCTACTTCGACGGTCAGACCCGCCTCCAACTCGACGGCGACTGCCTCGAGGTCACCGTCCCCACGGGCTTCCTCGCCCAGCTCCTCGACCGCCGCTTCGGCGATCAGCTCAAGCTCGCCTGCGAAGAAACCGACGCCAGTGTCAGCCTCGCGTTCCGCGTCGACCGTGACGCGTTCCCCGCCGACATTCCCGCCGTCCCCGGCCGCACTCCCGCGCCCCGAGCCCGCGAGTCCGCGCCCTCCCGCGCTCCCTCTTCCACTCCCTCGGCTCCCTCCGCGCAGTCCGCCCGCTACCGCCTCGACCAGTTCCTCGTCGGCCAGTCCAACCGCCTCGCCCACGCCGCCGCCATGCGCCTCGCGCAGGACGAAGGATCCGGCAGCATCTTCGTCCACGGCATCTGCGGCGTTGGAAAGACCCATCTGCTGCAGGGCCTCGTCCACCACTTCCAGACGCTCCGCCCCCGCGCAAACGTCCGCTACACCACCGCCGAAGCCTTCACCAACGAGTTCATCACCGCCGTCCGCGCCAATAAGGTCGATGCCTTCCGCAAGGGATACCGGCGCGTCGAGCTCCTGTGCATCGACGACGTCCACTTCCTCGCCAACAAGGACGCAACCCAAACCGAGCTCCTCCACACGCTCGACGCCGTCGGCCTCGACGGCGCAAAGGTCGCCTTCGCCTCCGACGAATCGCCCCGCGACATCCGCAAACTCAGCGAAAAGCTCGTCAGCCGATTCATGTCCGGCGTTGTCGCACGCATCGACCCGCCCGACCCCGAGCTCCGCGAGAAACTGGTTCGCGCCCTCGCGCTCCGGCGCGGGCTCCGCCTCGAAGAACCCGCGGTGAAGCTCATCGCCGAACGCAGCATGCGGTCCACGAGCGTCCACGGCGGCTCCATCCGCGAACTCGAAGGGCTCATCATCCAGGTCGAAGCCGTCTACCGCCTGCTCCCCGAGTTCGCGAGCAACGGCTCCATCGGCGTCATCCTCGTCCGCAAGGCGTTCGGCCTTCAGGAATCCGACAACCCCTCGACCGTCGCCTCACGCTCCCCACGCCGCCCCATCGCCATCGAGTTCATCATCGAAGAGGTCTGCCGGACCATCACCGTCGACTTCGAACGCCTCATGGGCAAGGGCCGCCACAAGCGCGTCGTCCTCGCCCGCTCCCTCATCTCCTACCTCGCCCGCAAGCTCACCACCATGAGCTTCCCCGAGATCGCCCGCGCCATGGGCCGCCCCAACCACTCCACCGTCATCACCGCCCAGCGCCGCCTCGAAGCCGACCTCGCCAAGGCCCTCGACACCCCCCTCGGTGCCGAGCTCTCCCCCTCCTTCCCCACCATGACCCTCCGCGAACTCACCGACCGCATCTCCACCCAGCTCCAGCGCGGCAATCAGGGCTAACCCCCCCACTCCCTTCTCATCCCCGCCGCCCAAAACACCGATAACCTTCGGCATGCCTTCCCCCATCGAAGAGATCCCCCTCTCCCGCCCCGACATCACCGACCTTGAAGAACAGCACGTGCTCAGCGTGCTCCGCTCCGGCCGACTCTCCATCGGCCCCATGGTCGAACAGTTCGAGCAGCTCTGCGCCACCCGCGCGGGGTGTCAGTTCGGCGTCGCCGTCAACTCCGGAACCTGCGGGCTCCACCTCGCGCTCCTCGCCCTGGGGATCGGCCCCGGCGACGAGGTCATCACCACGCCCTTCTCCTTCATCGCGAGCGCGAACTGCATCCTCTTCGTGGGCGCCACTCCCAAGTTCGTCGACATCTGCCCCCGCACCCTCAATATGGACCCGGCCAAGCTCGAGGCCGCGATCACCCCTCGGACCAAGGCCATCCTCGCCGTCGAGACCTTCGGCAACCCGGCGTACATGGACCAGTACGCCGCCATCGCCGCGCGCCACGAGATCCCCCTCATCGAAGATTGCTGCGAAGCCCTCGGCACGCAGTACAAAGGCCGCCCCGCGGGCCACTTCGGTCGGGTCGGCGTCTTCGGGTTCTACCCCAACAAGCAGATCACCACGGGCGAGGGCGGCATGATCGTCACCGACGACGCTCGCGTCGCCGCGATGTGCCGCTCGCTCCGAAACCAGGGTCGCCCCCTCGGCCACGCCGCCACAACGTCAACCGGCGGCCACGCCACCGGCTCCTGGCTCCGCCACGAACGGCTCGGGTACAACTACCGGCTGTCGGAGATCAACGCCGCGCTCGGTGTCGCCCAGCTCAAGCGGCTGGACTCGATCATCTCCCGCCGCAACCAGGTCGCCGAAAGCTACATCCGCCGCCTCGCGGGCGTGCGTGACCTCGTGATGCCCACGATCGACGCCGACACCCTGATGTCATGGTTCGTCTTCGTCGTCCGTCTCGCCCCGAGCTACACCGTGGAAGAACGCGACCGCGTGATCCGCGGGCTGCGCAACCACGACATCGGGGCCGGCGACTACTTCCCCTGCATCCACCTCCAGCCCTTCTACCGCGAACAGTTCGGCTTCCGCCCCGGCATGTTCCCCATCGCCGAAACCGTCAGCCAGCGCACCATCGCGCTCCCGTTCTGGAACGACCTCCCCCAACGCGACGTCGACACGGTCTGCACCGCGCTCGAAGTCCTCATCAGCAACGAGAATCTCAGCCGGGGCTGAGCGACGACCACTCGCGGGCCAGCTCTTCCCGCAGAGCCTCCGCGAGCTTCACGTACTGCCCGGGCGTGTTGTACACCTGCGCCGAAATGCGGATCACGCGCTTGTTCGACGCGCCCCACCGCCACACCGGCACCACAATCCCGTGACGCTCGATCAACGCATCCTGCAGCGCGTCGTCGTACCGCGTCGGCCGGTTCATCAGTGCCGCGGGCGGATCAGGCAGCGGGATCGTCGCCATGCACCCAACCATCGACTCCGGTGCCGGCTCCTCCACCTCGAGCGCCGCGCACAGCACCCGCCGACCCTCCATCACCACTTCGTGATTCCGCCGCATCAGCGCCGGCCACCCGCCCGCGAACAAGCTCCCCATGCAGGCGATCGCCGCCGGCACCGCCAGCTCCGACGTCCGGTCGTCCGTCCCGAGGTAGTCAAAGTCCCGCAGGAACAAGCCCCGATCCGGCCTCACCTTGTGCACCCGGCTGTTCAGGCACAGCGGCCTGATCAGGTGCTGCCGGTCCGGCCTCACGTACAGGAACCCGCTCCCCCGCGGCCCGCACAGCCACTTGTGCCCGCTGCACACCCAGTACGTCGGCTTCAGGGCGCTCACGTCCACCGGAACCTGCCCCGGAGCGTGCGCCGCGTCCACCACCACGTCGATCCCCCGCCGATGGCACTCCCGCACCACCCGATCCACCGGGAACACCAACGCCGTCGCGCTCGTGACGTGCGACACGAACACCAGCCGGGTCCGCTCGGTCATCGCCCCCACCACCGCCTCCACCACCTGGTCCTCGCTCCGGATCGGGAACGGCACCGCCGCCTTCACCGCCCTCGCCCCCGTCCGCGCGCACACCCGCTCCAGCTCGTTGTGCAGCGACTGGTACTCGTGATCCGTCAGCAGAATCTCGTCCCCCGGCCGCAGCGGCGTGCAGTTCAGCAGCGTCGCCAACGCGAACGTCGCGTTCGGCACGGGCGCGAGGTCCGCTCCGCGGCAGTTCACAAACCGTCCCAGCTCCGCCCGCGCGTCGTCGAGCAGGTGCTCCAGGTCCACCTTGAGGTACCGCACCGGATCCCGCTCCGCTCGCGCCCGCAGTTCGTCCTGCGCATCCTGAACGGCCTTCGGCGTCGCCCCGTAGGAACCGTGGTTCAGGAAGTCGTTCGCGGGATCGAGCGTCCAGCCCGCAGCAGACAACATCCGGCGGTCCGCCGAGTGCCCCACTGCGTGCACGATGGATTGTGTAGAGATCACTGGCGCGTTCTATCGGCGAGCAGGTCCGTCATGGCGCAGAAATCCGGCGCCTGTTTGACGGTAGCCCCGCTCCCCTTCAGAACGGCGCTTCCCGCACGATCTCCAGCCCCGCTCCGGTGTCCGGATCCGTGAACGAGAGCATCTCCGAGTGCAGCCACAACCGAGTCTCCGCGCCGCGAACGCCGTACAGCGGATCACCCCGGATCGGACACCCAAGCCCGCCCCGCGATTGATCCTCCCGACGCGCCGGGTCCGAGGCAAACGCCTCCGTCGGCGTCGCCGAATGCACGCGAAGCTGATGCGTCCTTCCGGTGTGCGGCTCAAACCGAACCCTCGTCTCTCCATTGCCGCGACCGATGACCTCGAATCGCGTGACGGCTTCGCGCCCGTGAACGAAGTCGACGATCTGGTACGGTCGCCGTTCGACGTCCAGTCGCAGCGGCAGCGAGATCTCGCCGCGCTGCGGTTCAACATCACCGACAAGCACCGCCGTGTATCGCTTCCCGACTCGTCGTTCCTCGAACGCGCGCGAGAGTGTGCGCTGCGCGTCAAGCGTGAGCGCGACGATGAGGAGACCCGAGGTGTCCATATCGAGGCGGTGCACCATCATCGGGCCGGTGGCGTGGGGGAACGCCGCACGAACACGCGCGATGACGCAGTCCTGCTTTTCGGGACCGATCCCGGGGACGGAGAGGAGCCCGGAGGGCTTGTCCACAACGACAAACCCCTGCGAAACATGGACATAATGGAGAGAAAGGGGGTTCACGGGGGCTTGGCCGCCATAAGCCAGGGGAATTGCCAGTTTTGGGTGTTTTCCGAACGTATACCTTCCCGAATCACTTGCCGTGCGGTTGGCTTTCGGTTAGCATTTACCAAACGCGTAGGGCGAAAGCTGATCGGGTCAGAAGGATCGATCCGAGAAGAAGGACAGGAAGAAGAGTAGCGAGTGCTCGCACGCGGGACAGTGGTTGTGGGGGACCTGATTGGGGACCTGATCGAGGCGAAGAGCCGGGGTCCAAAGCGCGGGGCGCATCAGGCGGTGAACGGAAGCAAGGCGCACGACTGATGTGCGCAGGTCGGTGAAGTTCGAGCGGGGACTCGCTCGACGGTTGGGAAGGCAGATGGAGTTCCGAGCACGGATGCTCGGGAAGTCCCGCGACTCGGAGCCTCGTGCGGGAGCACGGAGCATCGAGGTTGGCGGGAAGGAGCACGGACGATGTCAACCTACGAGCCACCTGTCATCAGTCTCGGACCCGGCGGGGATTTTGTCCGCCAGTTCGTCCGCCTCGATGGGCACGGAACCCGTCTGGTCGAACGAGCACTGGGGGACCGGGGTCTGGTCGGGACGGAGTTTGGCGGAGTGCCGGCCGCGACGCTGGTATGGACCGCCGCTCAGCGAGCCCGTTCTGAGGATGCCCTCCCGGGCGGGGTGGGCGAGTCGGTCCTCGGGTCGCTCTTCGGTTGGTGCTGTGGGTGGTTCCGTGGGTGGTTCCGGGACGGGTGGGCTGGTTTGGGGTTGGGATCGAGTCGGGAGCGAGCGACAGCTCGAGCCTGGTCTTCACGAGTCAGGTCTTTGGGGACTCAATCCTCCGGGAACTGGGCTCAGAGCGAAACAAGCGTGGTCGCGGCAGCCGCCGCCCCACTCGTCAGTCTGGGAAACCAATCGGTGCTCACGGGAGCCACAGCGTGCGAAACGGCAGAAAGGGAGGCGGAGCGGGGCGACGGTGCAGTGTGTTCATCCGTCGGCAGTCTGATCGAAGTGAACTGTGAACACGAAACCAAGTTCGCGGCACCCGGGAGGGATATTGCCGCGAGAGTGACGACAGAACGGGAGCCTGCGACCCTTCGGGGCCGCCAGGCAGATCAAGAAAGGATTGGGAGTCATGAATCTCACACCCAAGCAGCTCAAGATTCTCCAGCTCATCCGGGACTACCGGGTCCGGCGTGGCTATTCGCCGACGATGCAGGAGCTCGCCGACGAGATCGGCGTGAGCAAAGTGACGGTCTTCGAGCACGTCGAGGCCCTGATCAAGAAGGGCGCGCTGATCCGCGAGCCCAACAAGGCACGCTCTTTGTCCATCGCTGACGGCGTCGCCGTCCCGGATGAGGCCCGCCCCCTCCGGTTCCCCCTCGTCGGCCGTATAGCCGCTGGGAACCCCATCGAACGCGTCGCCGACACCGAGGAAATCGACCTCAACGACGTCCTCGGCCCCGCGCCCGGTCGTCAGACCTCCACCTTCGCCCTCAAGGTCGAAGGCGAGTCCATGCGTGACGAGGGAATACTCGATGGCGACTTCGTCCTCATCGAACGCACCGCCGTCGCCCAGAACGGTGACAAGGTCGTCGCCCTTCTCCCCGATGGCTCCACCACCCTCAAGACCTTCTTCAAGGAGGACGACCACATCCGCCTCCAGCCCGCCAACCCCAGCTTCGACCCCATCCGGGTCAAGTTCTGCCAGGTTCAGGGCATCGTCAAGGGTGTTGTCCGCCGCTACGGCCGCTAACGCCCCCAGCATCCCCATCGCATGAAAAGGCCCGCCATCTCGGCGGGCCTTTCTTCTTGCAACCTACTCAACCACCACGCTCAACACCCCGGATACCCCACGCCGCCAGCATCCCACGCCGTGAAGAACCCGATCACGTCGTCGCTATCCGTGCCCCCAGAACCATCCACATCCGCGCACAAATCCCCCGAGTCCCACTCGGCGAAGAAGGCGATCACGTCGTCGCTGTCCACCCCGCCGCTCGCGTCGTAGTCCGCGAAGCACCCGGAAGCCTCCCACTCGCACGAAGACTCCACCAGGACCACGAATGTCGCCCCGGTCGCCTCGCCGCAGAGGTTCGTCACCGTCGCGAAGTACACCCCCGAATCCGAGGGCCTCGCCCCGGTAATCCGAAGCGTCGGTCCGGCCGATCCACTCACCACCCCACCGCCCACGGACGCACCCCCCGCCCCATCACTGATCGGGACGTCGTTGTGATACCAGCGCATCGTCGAGGATGTCGTGCTCGCGAGCGCGTACCGCACCGTCGCCACCCCGCCTGAGGTCACCTGCACCACCGCCGGGGAGAGTTGGCTCAGCGACGGACCCGACCTCACCGTCAACTGGGCTCCCGGGCTTTCAAACACCCCACAGTCGTTCGTCACCGTACAGGAATACACCCCCGTGTCCCCGAACTGCGCACCCGAGATCCGAAGGAGCGATCCCTGCGCCCCCGTCACCCGGCCCCCATTCACCACGTCCACCCCATTCTTCTTCCACTGGTAGGTGTACTCCGCCGACGGTGCCATGCTGATGCCCATCGCCGCCGTCTGCCCGAGACAGACATCCGTCGGTCGCGGCAGATTTCGCACCACGATGTCGGGCGACCACCGTGCGATGTAGCTCGCGCCCACGGCGAATCGCTCGGTAAAGTCCCCCCCGACCACGATGTCGCCCTCAAACTCCGCTGCGGCAAGCGGTGCCCCCGTGAACTCCGGAATGGTGTCTTCTCCCGCGAGCCGCTGCCAGTCGACCCCGTCCCAGGCGACCACGCCCCGAGATGTACACGACTCCCCAGTCGGACAGACTCGCAGTTGCCCGGTAACGAACAACCTGCTCCCGATCACATCGAGCCCGTTGACCGTCGGCGTTGTCGTGGACACGCCGGGGACAGCGGAGAAAGCCGAACCACTCCACCGGACGAGGCCGGATGCCGCAATGCCGTTGGCCTGCGTGAACAATCCTCCGGCGTACAACGAACCCGCGTAGGCACGCAGGTCGTTCACCCGCCCGTTCACCCCGTTGGTGAGCGAGCTGGAGCCCAGGTAATCCCATGCCGAACCACTCCACCGGGCGATGTTCTGCTGACTGGCAAAGATGTTCCCCCCCAGCCGAGTGAACTGCCCCGCGGCGTACAACGAGCCGAGGTACGACTCGACCGATGTGACAACCGCGCTCGAATCCGCGGGAATCGAGGTCCAGGTGCCCGAGTTCAACCGGGAGATGCGAGATCCGACCTGCGACGTCAGCGTTCCGCAGATCACCAACTGACCGTTCCACGAACAGGCGTCGGCGACTTGCCCGACGTTGATCGGCGACCACGGAGCGATCCACATCGAACCATTCCACTGCGCAATCCCGATCAACCCGGAACCGCCGGCCGTTGTGAAGTCGCCGTACGCGTGGAGCAGGCCGTTATGAACGATGAAGCCGCGAACGATGCCGTTCATCCCCGTGCTCATCGCGTGCCAACCGGTGGCGTCGCGGTACGCGACACGGGTGGCGGGAACACCTTCGATCTGCGTGAAGTCCCCGCACGCGTACAGCACGCCGTTGTGAACGATCAGATCGCGCACCGCTCCGTCAGTACCTGTACCCATGACCGACCACGTGTCATCCACGCGGCTTGCCGCCCCTGCCGCCGAGATGCCCGAGATCTGCGTGAACGATCCGCCCGCGACGATGCCGCCCTCGTACGCAAGCCCCTTGACCGGTCCGTCCGGCGTCCCGTAGGTCTGCCAGATGTTCCCCGTCCAACGGAGCACCTGTCCCTGCCCGCTGCCCCCCGTCATCGAAGTTCCGACGACAAGGTCGACATCTCCCGCTGCCACGGGCAGGCTCGCGAAGCTCCACTCTGTACTCGTCGCGCCGCCCGGAGCTGTAACCCCTGAGCCGAGCGCGGCCCACGTTCCATTCTGGTGGAGTGTCGCGATCCGGTTGGTCGGGGTCGCGCCGCACGCGCTGAACTCGCCCGCGACGATCAGCCGTTCGGAGGATGCTGTCGAGTCCGGGCGATAGGCGGAAAGCCCAAACACCCAGTTGTTTGGCCCTGAGCCTGCGGTGCCCACCGGCTGCCACGAGGTGCCGTTCCACTTGGAGATGTACCGCCCGGAGGCGTTGTTGAACGTGCCGCCCGCGTATAGCTCGCCGTTCATGAACGCAAGCGCCCGCACGTCTCCGGGAGAGGGCATGTTCGTCACGCCCGACGCCGAGATCCGAAGCAAATCCCCGTACCCAACCACGTACGCGACACCGTCGGCCACCGCCACCACACCTGGAATCGGGGTCTCCCAGGAATCCCTCATCATGACGCCATCGACAACGCGATAGGCCTCCCGAATGGTGATGTTGTCAGGAAACGGGTAGTAGAGCGTCGCCGTGGCGTACACCTCGTCGTTGATCGAGAACACGCTGTCGATCATCGAACTCTGGGAGTGTTCCGCGATGGACTCCCACTCGCCATCCACAAGTTGGAAGATCCGCCTGGTCGACGCGAGGTAGACCGCCCCGCTTGACGGGTCTTGGAACATGTCCACGATCGTCGTGCCGGGTGGCAGCCCCGGCGTACTCACGCCGCGGAGCCAATCACCGCACGGCTGAGCGGCTGCAACGGTCGCCGCGATCATCAACGCCGCAAGGGTCCTTCGAATCATGTCGCCTGCTCCCGGGTAACCCCCCAGAGCCGGAGGCGACAATGACTCGATGGGAGCGCAGCCGGTCGACAGGAATTCTCGCGGGAATGCCCGTGCCCTCAACCGGCTGGGCGCGGGGTCACCACGCCGCTGGGCTGCGCACCGCGAGCCCGCGACCCGAGATTCGTCGCCCTCCGCCTTACTGCGTCACGGCCTTCAGCCGATCGATGATCGCCGGGTCGCAACCGGCCGCGGCGGCCTTGTCGAACTGCTCGCCGGCCAGGTTCACGCGCCCTTCGGCCTGCATAAGCACGCCCAGCAACAGCCATGAGGAGCCCGTGTCGTGCGCGTTCGCGTAGATCGACGCACGCACCACGAGGTCCCGCAGTTCCGTCTGGTTCAGGCCGAGTTCGAAGCGGTTCAGCGGCTCACCGGCGAGGCCGATGTCCGTCGAGTACGCCATCCGCATCATCGCGGCCGCGTCGTCCGGGTTGCGGGCCGAGAGCAACGCGACCGACAGCCAACGCATCGCCTTGCCGTCCGAGGGATTCTCGCGAACGTACGCCCGCAGCCAATCCACCGCGGCGTCGTACCGCTCCGCGTGCATCGCTTCCACGGCGCGATCGAGTTCCGTTGCGCTCACGGGCGCATCGTCCTGGGCAGCGGGCAGCGTCGGCAGGGTCAGGTTCGAGGCCGTCGCCAATCCCGGGTTCAGGTTCGGGTCGTACACGCCCGACCCCGTCCCGATGATCGTCGTGTTGTTCACGTACGTGCCCGGGAACCAGCGCGTCCCGCCGACGATCACCGTCGGCCGATCCCACAGAACCGCGGATCCGTACACCGGCGCGCACGACGTGTACACCGGCACCGTCAGCGGCGCGTACGCCACACCCAGCGAGAACGAGTCGTACCGCGACGAGTAGCTGAAGCCGAATCCGCTGTAGCTCGACCAACGGTACCGCCACGACGGCGCGCACGTCGTCACGATCAGATTGTCATACGGGTCGCACCACACGCTCCGACGGCACCAGCCGTAGCTCGGACGCCAGTACCACGAGTCGTCGCAACCCCAGCCCCAACCCAACACAATGTGCGAACGCCGCGGCACATAGACCACCGGCCGACGCCAGCATCCATCGTCCCAGCGGTCCCACCGCCGACGACCATGGTCCCAGTCGCGGTCGTGCCCGCGGTCACGTCCGTAGTCCCGATCGTGATCGCGATCCCAGTCGCGGTCATCCCGGCGGTTCGGATCCCGCACCTCGGGCGCATCGGGGAATCGCACGTTCGGCGAACGCCCGCTACCACCACTGCCCCGTTCGTTCGACGGAGGCCGCGCCATGTCCAGAAGTTCCTTCCTCGGCGTCGGCGTCGCAAGACGCGGACCCTTCGAAGGAACCCTCATCTCCGGCGGCGCATTGCGCTCGTTCCCACGCTGCGTGGGCGCTGGGGTCGGGCCGATCAACTTGCTCGAATCGCTCGGAGGAGTAATCGTCCGGCGTTCGCGCGGCTGCGAGGGGCCCTGCGAAGGAACTTGCCTCGGTTGCGACGGCGCGACCTTCGGGGCCTGCCGGGGTTGCGATGGGGAAGGCGCCGGTGTCTGCTTCGGTTCGGAGCGCTGCGATGGCGTACGGCTCTGCGGGCTCTGCGGAGTCACCGACTTGCGCTCACGCGGCAACGAGTCGCTCGGCCTTGGCTTCGGCGCCGATTCCGGCTGCCTCCGCTCCACGGGCGTCGCTTGCGGCCGGCTTGCCGGCGCCTCTTGACGACGTGACGGCACCGAACTCAGCGGCTTCGTCGCCGGACGCGACTCCCGCACAGCCGGCTGCTTCTGCACCGGACGCGACGTCCCGGGCATCACCGCCCGACGATTCTCATCCTTCGATTCCTGTGCAAGCGCGCTGGTCGACAGCAACAGCCCCACAGCCGCGGCCAGAACAGACGCCGAGATGTTTCGATTCATGGCAACCCTTCGGATACAACGCGCCCCGGCGCGTTCAAGTGAGGGCAATCCCTACATCGTATAGACCCCCAACCACCCTTCGGGTTTCACAACACGCGGTTTCCGATGCTACTTCTCGGCCCCTCCCCCACCGCTCCCCCTGCTTCCACCGGTCAACGCCCCCCAAACAACCGCTCGAAGGCAGACCGATAGAGTGTTCGGAGAATGTCAGGGCTCAACGCCAAACCCCGGAGACGGGGGGCCGCCATCGGGCCCACCCCTGGGTTCACCATCGCCAGGTCCGGGTCGGCGATCGGGCTTTCGCCGTCGTACTTGGTCTCGAACATCGTCCGCAGCGCGAAGTACCGGCTCGCGTAGAGGTCGAATGCCGCGGCCGGGCTGTCGGCCAGGTCGGCCATCGGGTGCTTGGCCTCGGGCTTGGCGGGTTGGAGGTGTTCGTCGGTGGTGACGATGTCCGAACCGAAGAGCAGCCGGCCGTTCCACCGCTCGAAGAACGCGCGGGTGCGGGCGGGGTCGTGCGAACTCAGTTCACGCACGATCCACTTGGTCGCCGAGGTGTCGAGGTACAGGTTCGCGTGACGGCCGAGCAGTTCGTCCAGGAAGGCGAGGTCTTCGGGCCATCCGCCCATATGCGCGGCGATCCAGGGACCCGTGAAGCGGTCGAGCATCCGCTCGAAGCCGCGGTAGTGGTCGATCTTCCGCCCGAACCGCGAGGGATCGGCGTATCGCGTGCTGAACCATGTATCCGGGTCGGCGATGTGGACGATCATCATCATCCCGAGTCGCTCGGCGAGTTGGCACGTTCGGACCCGCCACTCGCCGTCAAACTCGACGAGTTCGCGCCCGGACTGGTACGGGAACAACTCGCGGAGACGCGGGGCGTTCCAGAGTTTCACGGCCTTGGCACCGAAGCGGGTGCGGAACCCCTCGACATCCTGGAGGTACCCCTCCATCATCGCGTACGCCCGATCAGGGGCGCGGAAGTCGGGGAAGGCGATGAACTCCACCATGTCGCCGAGAACGTCGCGAACCGTCGCGCAGTCCTTCAGCCGCACCTGGGTCACCACGTGCGAAACGCCAAAGACCTCGGCCACCTGCCGCCAGATCGCCGCCGCGCCGGCGCCGTTGACGTGGGTGTGCATGTCCACAATCGGGCAGAGAACCGGCATGGCCGCCGCCTCCGCGCGGTAGTCAAGGCCGAACCTGTTCGCGGCGGAAGGGGCTACCGTCCCAGCAGATGTGAACGAACTCGCTGTCACTGTGGCCTTTCGGGGTCGGGGACGGAGAAGATCTGGAGGATATGTCGACCAAAGTGCCCATGGACTCCCCCCCGAACATCGTGATCGCACACGACTGGCTCGTCGCCCGGCGCGGCGGCGAAGCGGTCCTCAACGCCATCGCGGAGGCCCTGAGGCCCCATGGAGTTCTGGGGCCGCTCTTCACAATGTTCGACTCGGGTGTCCGCCTCGGCGCTGCCGTCGACTCCTTGCCCCGGGAAACCTCGCTCCTGCAGCGCATCCCCGGCTCGGACCGGCTGCGGCGGTGGCTGCTCCCGGCGTTTCACGCGGCGGTCGCTGAGCTTTCGCAGCGGCTGGAACGCGAGCATCAGGAACGTGGGATCGACCTGGTCGTTTCGACCAGCTCCGCGGCGATGCTCGGGCTGTGGCCCCCCGCCGGCGTGCCGCACCTCTGCTACCTGCACACGCCGGCGCGGTACATCTGGAATCAGACCGACGCGTACGCCGGAGCATCCGGGCTTCAGGCCCTTGGGCTTGGGCTCTTCGGCCCCACGCTGAAGGACCTGGACCGCGAGGCGTCACGGAGCGTGACGACGTTCGTCGCGAACTCCGCGCACACCGCTTCGCTCGCACGCGAGTGCTACGGACGCGACTCCCTCGTCATCCATCCGCCGGTTCGCACGGAGTTCTTCACCCCGGCACCCATCCCGCGCGAGGACTTCTGGCTCGCGGCGGGCGCGCTCGAGCCGTACAAGAGGTTCGATCTCGCGATTGAGGCCGCTCGAATCGCGGGGCGTGAGTTGGTGATTGTCGGAAAGGGGACCTGCCTCGATGCACTCCGCCGGCAGGCGGGCGAGGGCGTTCGGTTCATCACGAACGCGAGCGACGAAGTCCTTCGGGCCCTGATGCGGCGGGCGCGACTGCTGGTCTTCCCGCAGGTCGAGGACTTTGGCATCATCGCCGTGGAGGCCCAGGCCTGCGGCCTCCCCGTCGTCGCGCGGCGGGCGGGCGGTGCCCTCGACACCGTGCTCGACGCCGTCACCGGTCGATTCTTCGTCGACGATAACCCCGAGGCCCTCGCCTTCGCGGCGGAACGCTGCCCCGAGCCCGATGCCCCCGAGATCCGGGCCCACGCCGAGCGCTTCGGGCACGGCCGCTTCGCCGAGCAGTTCGCGGGCGTCGCGCTGCGGTCGATCAGGAAACCGCGCTGAGGGCGGACATCTCGATCCGCGGCTCGGTTGTGAAGCGCGTCGCGACCACCAAGCCGATGTACATCTCGTAGTCGGCTTCGAGATCGAGATGACGCGAAACCTCACAATCCAGAACGACCGAGGACCGGGGCAGCACCGGAGCCCCGGTGGCCAACCGCCGCGCTCCGAGGACCTCGAACTGGTCCCCGTCCCGTGGCCGCGCGGTCTCGGCGAACTTCTTGTGCGCGAGACGGTCGGTGGGGTCGATGCTGCACAGGGCGAAAGCGCGGCTGTCGCGGATGAGCGGCACGATCCAGTGCCCCTTGCGGAGCGAGACCGAGACCAGGGGCGGCGCGTCGGCGCAGGCGCACACCCACTTGACGATCACACCGGCCCGCCGGTTCTCGTGCTGGGCCGTCATGACAAAGCTCGTCCGCTGAATGGCGGCGAGCACCTGCTGAACCTCACACATCTGTGTCTGCATAAGGCGAGCCTCCCCTGGCAAGCCACTCGATACCCCGGCGAAGAAACGCCGGACCCCTGCGAACCCCTAAGACACGCACGCCATCGATACCCCATCGATGGCGGAAGGGCGATTCCTGCGCAAACTGTACCGGGTTTGACAGATCACAACTTATCACCAATTTCTCCACAACGAAGGGCACAATTCGGTTATTCTGGGACCGAAGGGGGCAAAGTGTTGCAAAGTGTGGCAAAGTGGATAGACTTTCGGGACGGAGAGCCGATACGGGAAGAGATCCCGAGGCCCGCCGGTCGGGACGAGAAGGAAGCAACGCGTGCTCTTTACCGGACATGCCGAGCTCACCATCGACCCGAAGCAGAGGTTGGCGATTCCGTCCAAGTACAGGTCGCAGTGGTCTGAGGAACGGGACGGGACGGCGTGGATATGCGTTCCGTGGTCGGCCCGGCAGATCAGGCTGTACACGGAACGGACGTTCGAGTTGCTGGCGTCGGAGCGGAAGGATTCGCTCACCCAGGACGCGGACGAGGCCGAGTTGGATGCGGATTTGTTCGGCTTCGCGGAACGGATTGAACTCGACAGCGCGGGGAGACTGACGATCCCCAAGCTTCACTTGCAGATGACGCAGTTGGGCACCGAGGTGGTTGTGGTCGGTGCCCGGAACAGACTGGAGATCCGCGATCGGCTGGCGTGGACGGCGACGATTCCTGAACGTTTCGCTCGTCTGCCTCAGTTGATCAACCGGATCGAGCACAGGAAGGGACAGCAACCGGGAACGGCTCTTCAGGGATGAACCGTTCCGCTGGCCCTTAGGCACCCCGCCGGCACGCATGGCCGCGAACCGGCGAGGACAGCCCCGACGTCTCCGAAAGGGGACGGCTCCTCGGAGCTCCTCGGGACTTCTCTACCGCACACTACTGTCGATCACGGCACGGACGAACTTTGTCAGCCATTGCCCCACCGGGTCTCGGAAACGCAAGGATGCGCGACCGAACACGGACGAGATCGGGAAACCGATCCCGGCGGCGAGGCCAACACCGGATCGACACCACGCTCCCGGCCGAAGACCATCCGGCCGGGCGCTTTCCGGGGTCTCATCCACGGGCGAAAGCCCTCGGATGGGACCTCATCAGGCACCACCGACGGCGGGGCGCACCACCACCACCTCCCATCGAATGCTCCGTCGTCACATGCCACCCCGCGAGAGCGGGGTGTTGTGTTTTTGGCCGCTTCACCCTTCGGCCCCGCCACCACCCGCGCTCCCCGGTCCGGTATTCTGCTACATCCCCGCCCCGTTTGCGTCTGTACATCCAGAGGGCCCACACCGGGCCCCCTGCCTGTTCAGGACGAGCACCCCCATGGAAACCGTTCCATCCGTGACCGAGCACCTCTCCAACGCAAAGCCCGGGGACGACCCCAAGGCCAACGAACTCCTCCCCCTCGTCTACCAGGAACTCCGCGCCCTCGCCGCGGCACACCTGGCCCGCGAGCCCGCCCGGGGGCGTGCCCACACGCTTCAACCCACCGCCCTGGTTCATGAGGCCTTCCTCAAGCTGGTCGGCAGTGACACCAGCTGGACCGGACGCGATCACTTCATGGCCGTCGCCGCGGTCGCGATGCGCCAGATCCTCGTCGATCACTCGCGCCGCCGAAACGCCGACAAGCGCGGCGGGGGTCGCGAGCGGGCCGAGATCTCCATCAGCGACGTCGAGGCCCCGGGGGGCGAGATGCAGGACTTCGACGTGCTCCGCATCGACGCGCTGCTCACCGAACTCACCGCGCTCGGCCCTCGCCGCGCCCAGATCGCGGAGATGCGCCTGTTCGGCGGCATGAGCATCGACCAGATTGCAGGCGTCCTCGGGTGCTCCCGGATGACCGCGCACCGCGACTGGCAGACCTCCCGAGCGTGGCTCGCCGCGCGGTGCCAGGATCCGCCCCGTGGCTAGCGAACCCGCTCCCAACGGCGGTCCGACACGCTTCGACCGCGCGGCAGAGATCTTCCACGAGGTCCGGTCGCTCGGGCTGGTCGAACGCGACGAACGGTTGTCGGTCCTGTGCAAGGGTGACGCTGAGCTCGAAGCGATGGTGCGGCTCCTGCTCAAGGGCGACAATGCGCCCCTTCCCGCGGAGGCTCTCGCGGACCAGATCAAGGCCGCGGGAGACGCGGTGACATCAGGGATTGCCTCCGAGCTCATCGCCACGAGGATCGGGCACTACAAGCTCCTCGAACGAATCGGCGAGGGCGGCTTCGGGATTGTCCACCTCGCGGAGCAGGAGCAACCCGTTCGGCGGCTCGTCGCGCTCAAGATCATCAAGCTTGGCATGGACACGCGCCAAGTGGTCGCCCGGTTCGAGGCCGAACGCCAGGCGCTCGCGATCATGGACCATCCGAACATCGCGAAGGTGTTCGACGGCGGCGCCACGGACAGCGGCCGACCGTACTTCGTGATGGAGTTGGTCAAGGGCGTTCCCATCACCGAGTACTGCGACGAACGCAGGCTCACGCTCACCGCGCGGCTCGAGCTCTTCCGCCAGGTCTGCGACGCCCTCCAGCACGCACACCAGAAAGGCGTCATCCACCGCGACATCAAGCCCAGCAACATCCTCGTGGGCGAGATCGACGGCAGGCCCGTCCCGAAGGTCATCGACTTCGGCATCGCCAAGGCCACCAGCGCACACCTGACCGAGAAGACGATCTGCACCGAACATCGTCAGATGATCGGCACGCCCGAGTACATGAGCCCCGAGCAGGCCGGCGCCTTCAGCCTCGACATCGACACCCGCACCGACGTCTACTCCCTCGGCGTGCTGCTCTACGAACTCCTCACCGGCGCAACGCCCTTCGACTCGCGCCGCCTCCGCTCCGCGGCGTACGGCGAGATCCAACGCATCATCCGCGAGGAAGACCCGCCCCGCCCCAGCACCCGCCTCACGTTGCACGAATCACGCGCCTCGATCGCCGCGGCACGGGGCATCGAGCCCGCGCGACTCACCTCGCAGCTCGCCGGAGAGCTCGACTGGGTGGTGATGAAGGCCATGGAGAAGGACCGCACCCGTCGGTACGACTCCGCAGGCGCACTCATGCGCGATGTAGACCGGTTCATCGCTGGCGAAGCGGTGCAGGCCGTGCCGCCGAGTCTCACCTATCGCATCGGCAAGTTTGTGAAGCGTCACAAGCTCCCGGTGTTCGGTGCCGTGAACCTGCTGCTCGTGCTTGTCGCGGGGCTGGTCGGGACAAGCCTGGGGTTCTGGAACGCGGAGAAGGAACGAGAGGTCGCGGTCGCGAACGGGATCCGCGCGGACCTGAAGGCGACCGAAGCGATCGAACAGCGGAGAATCGCGGAGCGCAGTTCGTATATCGCCACCATGAAACTCGCGATCGACTCGATCGAATCCGCACACCCGGGGCGGGCCTCGATCCTGCTCGATCAGTGTTCGGCATCGTACCGTGGCTGGGAGTGGCGGCACGCCCGATCGCTGCTCACGCAGAGCTCGCGTCGCATCGACTCCACAACCGTGCCGGGCCTCCAAGGGCGAACACTCAGCACCACGCCGGATGGGAATCTCGTTCTGGTGGCAGCAAGATCCCCGGAGACCGGTCAGTACGGCGTCGTGCTCATCGACACGAACACCGGTCGTGAGGTGCGGCGGATCCTCGGCCACACCAGCGAACTCAACTCCCTTCGTCTTGACCCGACAGGAACCCTCATCCTGACCGCATCGGCGGACGGGACGGCCAGGATCTTCAGACTTTCCGACGGGCGCGAAGTCGCGATCCCGTTCCGAGCAGACACATCGGTGGAGTACGCGGAGTTTGACCACACCGGGACCCGAGTCCTGGTGCTCCTCGCGTCGAGTCCAAGTGTCGCCGCGTACGCCATCGTCTGCAACGCGGACGGTTCAGGAATGATCGGCACCCCGCTTGAAGGTCCGCTGACCGTGTGCTTCGAGCCCGGTTCAGGCCGCGTGATCTTCACCCGCGGCTTCCAACCGCCCGGGGTGTGGGACCCCGAGAGTGGCGCGACACAGCCGCTGCACACCGAGCAATCCTCCGAGGCGCGGCCCAACCACGCGGGCGACCTGGTCGCGGCCAACACCAACGACATGCTCATCCGGCTGATCGAGAGACCCGCGGGGAGGGTGCGAGCATCCCTTCGAGGGCACTGGGCCGTGCTGCACGCGATCGAGTTCGCCACCGATCGCGAGATGGTGTACTCGACCTCGGAGGACCAGACGATCAGAAGCTGGAGCACGATCACGGGAGATCCGATCCGGACATTTCTCGGCCACACAACAGCGGTCTTCGACATCGCGATCGCGCCGGACGGTCGGCGCGTGTATTCGATCGGCGGAGACGGCATCCGATTCTGGAACTCCGACCCGGAAGCGGACGGCCTCGTGCTCCACGCGAAGGGCGAGTATCAGGTGCGCGGGTTGTGCTACTCACCCGATGGGACGCTGCTCGCGACGTCATCGGCGGACCAAGGTCTCACAATCTGGAACACCGCGACCAACCAGCCGGTTCGCAAGCTGCTTCCGGCGATGTCCCACCGCTGCCGAATCAGCGGCGACGGGAAGATCTTGATCGCGACGACATGGTCCGACGCACTGCACGTCTGGAACCTGACATCCGGCGAGCAACTGCTCGAAGCAACCCAGCTTCCGGGCGGCGTCTGCGATCTGGCGGTCAATCACGACGGCACACGCCTCGCCTTTTCGTTCTGGGAACGCGAAGGGCTGCTGCTGGACGAACACGGGGCCCCGATCGCCGGGTTCAATGGCCTTGAAGCAAAGAGCCGTGCTCTCGCGTTCATCCCAGGCTCCAACGAGTTGGTGGCCGAACTTCCGGCCAACGGCACGTTCGCCCGCTGGGATGCAACGAATGGCGCTCGTTTGCCCCACTCTCCAGTCGTCGCGAACGTCGTCAAGAGCATCCAAGTCCTCCCCGGGGGCCACTGGCTGCTCGCCCTCGAATCCGATCAAGTCCGCATCGTTGATCCATCGGACGGGTCGACCGTGCGATCGTTCCGCGGCCACGCCTCGCTTCTGCGCGGGGCCGCGATGCTCCCCGGCGGATCTCGCATCATTTCCACCGCCCGCGACGGCACGATCCGAATCTGGGATGTGGAGTCCGGCGACGAGGTCGCATCATTCAGAACGATGCACACGTTCCCGGACATGCTCGCGGTCAACCCGATCACGGGAACCGTCGCCGTCGCATTCGAGGACCGAAGTGTGCAGATCTTCCATGCTCCGGAGTGAGCGAGACGGTTACCACGTGCTCTCGAGCGGCCGCATGGAACCTACTGCGCCAGCCCTCGCCCGGTATCATTCCAACCACGGCGCTCAGATGGGCTCCCTCGCATCAGCCCGGAGCTGGTGCAGGCCGAGCGATCGCGACCGTTCACACCGCGATCCACAGCAGGCGGGACGCGAGAGTGGCGAGAAGAACCCTCACTCAGCGACAATCGCTTCGACAAACCGGGAATACTCGTCCCGCATCGGTAGCTCCAGCAGCGGCTTCAGCCTCCGACGTGTCGCGGTCACCGCCGCTCCGGTCTTCGGATTCACCGCGGGCCGTTCGTACTCTTCCCACACCACGCCGACGCCGCGACGCTGCCACGCCGGCAGGTCGTTGAAGTTCACGCCGCGACGAAAAAGGAGTTCGTTCTTGTCGGCGATCGAGACGCCGGACAGCGACTTGGCGGCGTCATCTGGGCTCACGCCCTCATCGCGCAGTTTCCAGTAGCACCACGCGTTGAGCGCATTGCGATGCGCGTCCTCGCTGCGCCAGCGGAAGTAGTCGACGACCAACGCCGCAGTTGGCAGTTCGATGATCCGGCAGTCAAACGCCGCGGGACGTCCGACGCGTGCCGAGAACGCTCCGCTGGCCTCTCCCGCCAGAATTGAGGTCCACTTTCGGATGCTCCGACCGAAGGCGGTCGCGTCTCTCGGGAAAAGCAAAGAGATCTCGTCGCTCTCGGTGTAGCCGTACACGCACGGAAAGCCGCAGTTCATCAGATGCTCGACCGTCGCGATCATGTGGTCGCGAAACACTACATCGAAAGGCCGCTCGAAGGCCATGATCTCCTTCGTGAGGCGAGTGAAGCTGCGACCATCGATTCGGGCGACGATGAACGTCTCGGGCAACGCGCTCGGATCCCTCGCGAGTTCGAAGGTCCGCATCTTGGCGTCGAGTTCGTCAAACTTCATCTCGCCACTCCTCCACCGCGAATCCGCCAGGACCCGCCCTCACAAAGTACAGCTGGTCAAAGCCTTCCTCGCGCGTCGGCAACTCGAGCTTTGCCGAGGTCGCCTTCACACCCGCGTCAGGCACACGAACCGCATCGGGTCTCGCGGCGTTTCGCTCGAGAGCTTCGGCGAGGCGGGCTGAGAAGTAGTACCCGACAACGCGAAAGCCCGCGGCACGGGCCGCCTCGATGTACTTCGCACGCTCCGCGCGCGTCGGATTGGTGTTGTCGATCACGAACGACTGCTTCGCCTCAAGACACGCTGCAAGGAGCACACCTTCCCGGTGCCGAGTACGGAGCATGTCCAGATTCAGCCGGACGTGCGTCTCCGTGAACCGCTCCCGACAGAACGTGCTCTTGCCGCTCGCCTGGATGCCGCACAGGATGACCGCCTCCATCGCAGCCCCCCACTACTTCAACAACCGCTCCAAGTAGTGGATGTCCACCCCGCCCCGCTGGAACGCGCCGTCCTGCATCAGCTTCTGGTGCAGCGAGATCGTCGTCTTGATCGGGCCCACCTTGAACTCACGCAGCGCGCGGAACATGCGGTCGATCGCCGCCTGACGCGTCTCCGCGTGCACGATCAACTTCGCGATCATACTGTCGTAGTTCGGCGGCACCACGTACCCCGGCACCACGTGCGAATCCAGACGCACGCCCAGCCCGCCCGGCACCTGCCACGTGTCGATCTTGCCCGCCGACGGACGGAAGCCCTTCTCCCAGTCCTCCGCGTTGATGCGGCACTCGATCGCGTGCCCGCTCACCTTCACGTCTTCCTGCTTGAACGGGATCTTCTCCCCCGCCGCCACCATGATCGACATCTTCACGATGTCCACGCCCGTGATCATCTCCGTCACCGGGTGCTCCACCTGCACCCGCGTGTTCACCTCGAGCATGTAGAACTTCTGGTCCTCGTCCATCAAAAACTCGCACGTCGCCGCGCCCGAGTACTTCGCGGCCTTGATCAGCCTCGCCGCGGCCTCGCAGACTTCCTTCATCTTCGCGCGGTCGATGTTCGGCCCCGGGGCCTCTTCGATGATCTTCTGGTGCCGCCGCTGCATGGAGCAATCGCGCTCCCACAGGTACACCGCGTTGCCGTGCTTGTCGCCCAGGCACTGCACCTCGACGTGGCGGGCGTGCTCCAGGTACTTCTCGATGAACACCGCGCCGTTGCCGAAGGCGGCCTGCGCCTCCTGGCTCGCGATCCGCAGCATGCTGCGGAGCGTGGCCTCGTTGTGGCACACCTTCATGCCACGGCCGCCGCCGCCCGCGCTCGCCTTGATAATCACCGGGTAGCCGATCTCACGCGCGACCCTAACCGCCTCTTCCTCGTCCTCGATCGCTTCCTTCGACCCCGGGAAGACCGGCACACCGTTGGCCCGCGCGGTCTTCTTGCAATCCACCTTGTCCCCGAGCATCTGCATGCTCTCGGGGCTCGGGCCGATGAACTCGATCTTGCAGTCGCGACACGCCTGGCTGAAGTCGGGCCGCTCGCTCAGGAACCCGTACCCCGGATGGATCGCGTCCACATCGGCGATCTCCGCCGCGGCGATGATCCTCGCGATGTTGAGGTAGCTCTCCTTCGCCGGCCCCGGCCCGATGCAGATCGCCCGGTCGGCAAGCTTCAGGTACGGCGCATCCTTGTCGGCCGAGCTGTACACGCACACGGTCTCGATGCCCATTTCCTGGCAGGCCCGCATGATGCGGAGCGCGATCTCTCCGCGGTTGGCGATCAGTACTCGCTTGAACATTCGTCGCTCGCTCTCGATAGCTTGACCATCGAACGCCCGACGCGACCCGCGCGCCGCTGCGTCCGTTCTACCCGTGCACCAGATTCATCGTCCCGCCGTCTCACGTCGGACGGATCGAGAACAACTTCTGCCCGAACTCGACCGCCTGCCCCGTCTTCACGAGCACCTGCTCCACAACACCGGACTTCTCCGCCTTGATCTCGTTGAAGACCTTCATCGCTTCGATCAGACACACGACCGTGTCCGGCGTCACGCTCTGGCCGATCTTCACGAACGGTGCCGCGTCGGGATTCGGCGCGAGGTAGCACGTCCCCACCATCGGGCTGTCGATCGTCGACTGCGGGCCCGCGGGAGTCGGTGCCGGCGCGGGAGCCGCCGGAGCCGGTGCCGCGACCGCCGCCGCCATCTGCACAGGGGCCGCCACCACCGGCGCGCCACACGCGCCCCGCTTCACATTCACCACATCTTCGCCCTTCTCCAGGTAGACCTCCGTGAGGTCGTTGTCCTTCATAAGAGCGATCAGTTCCTTCAGCTTGCTGATGTCGATCATGGCTTCGTTCCCACGCCGCCTTCGCGACGGTGTTGAGTCTTGACACGCCGTGCGGGTGAGGTTCGGTCTTCACCCCGCAGAGGCGAGTCGCCATGATACCGCAGCGGCGCGCGAAAGAAAGTCCGCCCACGCGGACTCACCCGATCATTTTCCTAGCAAGTTCCCCCACCACTCAGATCCGCACATCCAACCCCGACCCACCCGCCTTCGGCCCCCTCGCGCCGTACACCCGCGCGAACGCCGCCGCGTCCACCGCGCCGGCGGAAACCACACCCCACACCGGCCGCTGCACGCCCGCCGGAACGATCAACGCCCCAACCTTCTGGGCAGCCCGCGAGAGCGACGCCAGGTCCCGCGCGGTCCGAACCGTCACGTCCTCCGCCGGTGCCTCCCGCTCCATCAACCCCTTCACGAGTTGCGGCATCCGCACCGCCTTCGAACGCCCCTCGCCGCTCCCGTCCCCCGTCGCCCCGCCCCCGCGCACGCCCGCCGTCAGTCGGATGATCGCGGCACGGAGAGCGGCTTCGTCGGTTCTTCGGATGTCCATCCCCCACCCCATTCGAACCGCATGCCGACCGCGAGCCGTCCCAGAATCCCGCCCCGCAACCGCATCCGGTCCCCGCCCATCCCACCGTCCGTTCCGGATGTCGTTCCCACGCATCACGACCGCGCTGCTTTCCCGCGACACGACCGGGCTACATTGCTCCTCACGTGCTCAGGACCTCCGACCTCGATTTCGATCTCCCCCCCGAGCTAATCGCGATGACCCCCGCGGCTCGCCGCGCCGACGCGCGCCTGCTGGTCATTCCGCGCACGGCACCCGACCGCCGATCTCACCGCTCCGTCGCGGACCTGCCCTCGCTGCTCCGCGCCGGGGACCTGCTCATCGTGAACTCGACCCGCGTGATCCCCGCCCGCCTCGAGGGCCAGCGCGCCGACACCGGCGGGCGCGTAGAAGGCCTCTTCCTGAACGCCCGCGCAGACCGCTGGATCTGCATGCTCCGGGGCAAGAGCATGCGTGCGGGCATCGAAGTCCGTCTCCACGATCCTCAGGGCCAGCCCAGCGCAATCACCCTCCGCCTCGAGCAGCGCGACGAGGAAGAAAACGCCTGGGTCGTACTCCCGCTCGACAACGGCACCCCCCCCACCGACACCCTCGCGTGTCTGAACCGCGTCGGTCGGACCCCGCTCCCGCCCTACATCCTGAAGGCCCGCAAGGCCGCGGGTCTGGACCAGGATTCGCCGCAGGACCACGAGCGCTACCAGACGGTTTTCGCGGGGTCGCTGCACTCCGGCGAGCCGGCGACGGGCGCGGTCGCCGCTCCCACGGCCGGGCTGCACCTCACGCCGCCGTTGATCGAGGCGCTCCGGGCGATGGGCGTCGGCACGGCCGAGGTGGTGCTTCACGTGGGTGCGGGAACGTTCAAGCCCGTCGAAACCGAGTTCATCGAGCAGCACCGCATGCACGCGGAGTGGTGCCACCTCCCCGCGGCGACAGAAGCACGAATCGCGGCCTGCCGTGCCGCGGGGGGGCGGGTGGTCTGCGTGGGGACAACCTCTGCACGAACGGTGGAGTCCTTCGCACTCGCGCGCGAGCGGGGTGAGCCCCCCGCGGGGTGGATGAGCACGCGACTCTTGATCTCCCCCGGGTACCGCTGGCGGTGGACGGACGGGCTGCTGACCAACTTCCACCTGCCGAAATCGACCCTCCTCGCCCTGGTCTCGTCGCTCTTCGAGGGCGGCGTTCCCGACCTGCTGGGGGTCTACGCCGAGGCGATCCGGGAGCGGTACCGGTTCTTCAGCTACGGCGACGCGATGATCATCCTTCCTTGATCGCTCGACGAAACGCCACCGAAACCCGCTAAAGACCACGCGGTTTTCCCCGCCGCCGCTACACTATGGCCGGACGGCACCGGTGGCCGATATCTTGGGGCGCGGCAGGAGGCCGCGAGGCGACCGGTCGAGGACCTGAAAGGGAGTTCTGGTGCTTCTCTCCGAGTTGGTCAGGGTGATGGCAGCACGCACGGCCGCGACCGTCCGCGGTGGCACTCCCCCCGAACTCGTCCGCGTCTGCGACATCACCGAAGACAGCCGCACCGTCGTCCCCGGTTCACTCTTCATCGCTCGCGGCGGCCTGAAGGCCGACGGCCGGAAGTTCGTCGCCGACGCGATCACCGGCGGCGCGGTCGCCGTCATGACCGACGACCCCTCGCTCACCATCGACGACCCCCGCATCCCGCTCGTCGTCTGCCCCGACATCATGCTCGCCACCGCCGTCGGTGCCGAGGCGTTCTACGGCAATCCCTCCCGCGCCCTCGCCCTCTTCGGCGTCACCGGGACCAACGGCAAGTCCACCACCACCTACCTCGCCTGGAAACTCCTCAACGCCCACGAGCGCCGCTGCGGCCTCATCGGCACCGTCATCATCGACGACGGTCGCGAGGTCGCTCGCGCCATGATGACCACCCCTCCCTCCATCGAACTCTCCCGCACCTTCGCCTCCATGGTCGAATGCGGCTGCGTCGCGGCATCGATGGAAGTCTCCAGCCACGCCCTCGACCAGCAGCGCTGCGCCGCCTTCGCGTTCAAGGTCGGGGCCTTCACCAACCTCACCGGCGATCACCTCGATTACCACAAGACCATGGACAACTACGGCGCGGCGAAGGCCCGCCTCTTCGAGATGCTCCCCGCCGAGGGCCTCGCCGTCGTCAACGCCAACGACCCCGCCTCCGAACGCATGGTCCGCGACTGCAAAGCACCCGTCCTCCGCTGCCGCCTCGGCCCCGGCCCCGTCGGCGAGCACGACGCCACCGTCGAGATCCTCTCCCGTTCGATGCGCGGCATGGGCCTGCGTCTCCGCGGCCCCTGGGGCGATCTCGAATCGCACGTGGACCTCATCGGCGACTACAACGCCATGAACACGCTCCAGGCCGTCGCCGGTTGCTTCGCGCTCGGCCTGACCGGCGCCGACCTCCACGCCGCCCTCCCCTCGCTCGACGCGCCGCCCGGTCGCCTCCAGCGCGTGAGCGACGACGACAGCGACGTCACCGTCTTCGTCGACTACGCCCACACGGACGACGCGCTCGCCAACGTCCTGCAGGCCGTCGGCCGCGTCATCCCCGGCCGCACCCACGCGAGCGCCGCCGTGAAGGATGCCGCTGGCGCGGATCGCGCCCGCGAAGAGATCGGCCGCCTGTGGGTCGTCTTCGGGTGCGGCGGCGACAAGGACCGCACCAAGAGGCCCCGGATGGGCAAAGCCGCCGCGGAACTCGCCGATGTCGTGGTGGTCACGAGCGACAACCCTCGATCGGAGCGCCCGGGTCAGATCATCGACGAAGTGCTCGGCGGCGTTCCGCCCGCGCTGCGTTCGAAGGTCACAGTCCAGGCCGACCGCGGGCGCGCCATCGCGCACGCCATACGGGAAGCGGGCCCGCGCGACGTCGTCGTGCTCGCTGGCAAAGGCCACGAAAACACGCAGATTCTCTCCGATGGCAAGGGCGGACTTGTCACGATCAGCTTCGACGACGCCGAGGTCGCGCGTCGGTGTCTCGCGGAACGCGACGGGGGTTCTTGACGCATGGAGTTCTGGAGCAGCGACAATCTCCGTTCCGTCCTCGCAGGTCAGTGGCTGGTACGCCCCAAGTCCAGCCTCACACTGCTCGGCCTCACCACGGATACCCGCAAGATCGCGACCGGCAAGGCGTTCCTCGCACTCAAGGGTGAACGCACCGACGGCCACAACCACCTCGCCGATGCCGCGAAGGCCGGTGCCAACGTCGTGATCGTCGACCGCGCCGAGGCCCCCGGGGGCGCATGGCCCGCCGGAGTCTCCGTGCTCAAGGTGCAGGACACCGGCGCAGCCCTGCTCCGCCTCGCCTCCGCGTACCGCCGCCAGTTCGAGGGCACCCGCGTGATCGCCGTCGCGGGCAGCAACGGCAAGACCACCACCGTACGACTGATCGACACGGTCCTCTCCTCCTCCCGTCGAGGCACCGCCTCGATCAAGAGCTTCAACAACGCCATCGGCGTGCCCCTCACGATCCTGGGCGCCAAGCCGACCGACCAGTACCTCATCTGCGAGGCCGGCACCAACGCCGCGGGCGAACTCGAAGTCCTCGCGCAGACCATCGAGCCCGACATCGGTGTCATCACCAGCATCGGCCGCGAGCACCTCGAGGGCTTCAAGGATGTCTCGGGCGTGCTCCGCGAAGAGGCGAGCCTCTTCAAGTACCTCAAGAACGGCGGCGTCGCGGTGCTGTGCGCCGACGCACCGGGTCTGGTCGACGCCGTGAAGAGCTTCGCGGGCCGGCTCCTCGGCGGCATCATCACCTTCGGGTTCCACCCCGCGGCCGACGTTCGCATCACCAAGTTCGAGACTTCGTTCGAGGGCGTCCGCTTTACGCTCCACGACCGATCGTCCTTCTTCGTGCCTCTCGTCGGGAAGCACAACGCGTCGAATGCTGCCGCCGCGATCGCCGTCGGTCGCCGCCTCGGCCTGGCCAACGAAGCCATCGAGGCCGCGCTCGCCAAAGCCACCGGCCCCGAGATGCGTCTCGAGCGCCGCGAGATCGCCGGCGTCCGCTTCCTCAACGACGCGTACAACGCCAACCCCGAGTCCATGCTCGCCGCCGCCGAGGTCCTCGAGTCGGTCTCGCGTGAACTCAAGCCCCAACGACGCGTCGTCGTCCTCGGCGACATGCTCGAACTCGGCGACGCCACCCGCGACTCGCACACCGAAGTCGCACGCGTCTTCGGCGGCACCGCCCCCGATCTCGCCATCGTCGTCGGCCCCCACTTCTCGTCGAACGTCGCTCTGTTCTCGGGCAAGACCACGGTCGTCGCGCTCCCTGATCTCTCCGACGGCAGAGACGCCGCCGCCGCGGGCATGCTCGCCGCCGGCGATCTCGTACTCCTCAAGGGCTCTCGGGGCATCGGCCTCGAACGAGTCATCAAGGCCTTCGAAGCACCCCGCTAGACAACACCCATGCTCTACCTGCTCCTCGAGAACCTGCGCAACTGGCTGATCGACGTCGGCGCCTACGCGCCCTTCCGCGTTCTGGAGCAACTCCAGTTCCGCGCGTCGCTCGCCGCCGCCATCGCCTTCGCCGTCGTCCTCATCTTCGGACGCCGCACGATCCGCTGGCTCACCCGCATGAAGATCGGCGACGCCGGCCTCTCCGACTCCGCCGCCCTGCAGGGGCACGCCCAGTCCAAGGCCAACGTCCCCACCATGGGCGGCGTCCTCATCGTCACCGCCATCCTCACCGCCACCCTCCTCCTCGCCGATCTCCGCGAGTTCTACGTTCAGCTCGGCATGATCGTCGCCGCCTGGCTCTGCATCCTCGGTGGCTTCGACGACTGGCTCAAGCTCACCGCCAAAAGCCGCGGCACCGGCAGCCGTCAGGGGCTGTACGCCTGGGAGAAGCTCATCTTCCAGCTCGGACTCGGCCTCCTCGTCGGCTGGTTCCTCTACCGCCAGGGACAGGGCGACCCAGAGACCGACGGCGAGAACCTCCGCCACGTCCTCAACCTCCCCTTCCAGAAAACCTACGAGGGCACAGGCCTCAACCCCTCGCTCATCTTCCTTCCCGCCGGCGCGTTCGTCATCCTCGCCATGCTCATGGTCACCGGCATGAGCAACGCCGCCAACATCACCGACGGCATGGACGGTCTCGCCGCCGGTGTCTCCACCGCCGTGATGGTCGGCCTCTTCGTCCTCTCACTCATCGCCGGCAACCAGGGCATGGCCCAGTTCCTCCTCGTGCCGTACATCCCCGGCGCGGCAGAACTCGCGGTCCTTGCAGGCGCCACCGCCGGTGCCTGCCTCGGCTTCCTCTGGTGGAACTGCTCGCCGGCGCAGGTCTTCATGGGCGACACCGGCTCGCTCGCGCTCGGCGGCATCGCCGGCTACATCGCGGTGGTCACCCGCCAGGAGATCGCCACCCTCCTCATGACCGGCGTCTTCCTCACCGAGATCGGTAGCGTCGTGCTCCAGGTGTCCTACTTCAAGCTCACCAAGGGCAAACGGATCTTCCGCTGCGCCCCCTTCCACCACCACCTGCACCTGGGCGGCTGGACCGAGCAGCAGGTCGTCGCCCGCGCATGGATCGTCACCATCATCCTCGTTGTGGTGGCACTCGCGCTCGTGAAGGTGCGGTAGCCCGTGAACTCCGTCGTCTGGTGGGAGCCGTGGCACGCGTCGCGCGAACGCTCGTTCCGCGAAGTCCGTTCCACCTGGTTCAACTGGATGTTCTGGGCCCGCGTGCTCATCGTGACCACGCTCATCGCGGCCGGCGCGATCGCCGCCATCCTGATCGCGTACCCCGGCATCGCGCTCCCCTGGTCGCAGATCGCCGGAGTGCTGCTGACCACTCCACCTCTCCTCATCATCGCAGGCAGCGCACAACTGCTCTTCCCCGTCCGCGTCGAGGTACGTCGCGACCGCATCATGATCTCACACGGCCAAAGCTCCTTGCTCGTGAAGCCCGAGCGCATACGTCGGGCCGAAATCTCAACCGACGACCGCGGCGACTGGCTCGAGATCGAGTACACGACGACACGAGGCACACCCCGCACCCGGCGAGTCCTCCTGAGCGACCGCGTTGACCGCCAGACGCTCGCGCAGCTGCTCGCCGACCTCACTCCCGCCGCGTGACCCTCGCGTAGCATTCCCATGCACGACGGAGCGACCGCGATGAACACCACGCCTCAGCCCTTCGAGTCACTCCTCCCGCAGCAGATCGCCGCCAAGGCCGAAGACGCCGGAGTCGCCAAGGCCGGGATGGACACCACCACCACGCTCATGCTCGCCATCCTCGCCGGCGCGTTCATCGGCCTGGGAGCCGCCTTCAGCACCGTCGCGAGCACCGGCGCCGCCTCGCTCCCGTTCGGCGTTGGCCGCATCATCGCTGGCGCCACGTTCTCCCTCGGACTCATCCTCGTCGTCGTTGCGGGCGCCGAGCTCTTCACCGGCAACAACCTCCTCGTCATCGCCCACGCCAGCGGCAAGGTCTCGGCCTCCCGCGTGCTCCGCAACTGGGCACTCGTTTATCTCGGCAACTTCATCGGCGCCGTGGCAACCGCCGCGGGCATGTACGCCGCCGGCCTACACACCATGGCCGGGGGCAAGGTGGGCGCCTTGGCCCTCACGATCGCCGCGACCAAGTGCGGCCTCACCTGGGACGAGGCGTTCATGCGCGGCGTGTACTGCAACGCGCTCGTCTGCCTCGCGGTCTGGCTGTGCATGTCATGCCGCACCACGGGCGAGAAGATCGCGGCGATCGCGATGCCGGTGACCGCCTTCGTCGCGTGCGGCTTCGAGCACTCGATCGCCAACATGTACTTCGTCCCCTTCGCCATCCTCATCCGATCCCTCGCCGACCCGGCGTCGTTCGGCGAACTCCCGGGCGTGGTGCTCGACCAGATCACCTGGCCCCGCTTCGCGGCCACGCTCATCCCGGTGACCCTCGGCAACATCATCGGCGGCGGAGTCCTCGTCGGAGCGGTGTACTGGCTCGTCTACTGCCGCGGCAGAGCGAGAGCGAGCTAAAGCCCTCACCCCGGCGCATCCTCGCCAACAGCTTCGCTGCTGCGACGATGCACCTGGCGACTGTCACCAGCCCTGCGTGCCGCGGCGTCTACGGACTCTCCAACCTCACCATCGCGTGCTCGCTTCCGGGGTGCTCAACAGCCGTTGTCCCATCGGAAGAAGAAGAAGATGACGTCGTCACCGTCGACTCCGGTCCAACCATCGACATCCGCTTCGATTGCGTTCGTATCCCAGTCGGCGAAGAACTCGATGACATCATCGCCATCCACCACCGAATCGCGATTGTGATCCCCAAGGCAGTAGTCAACCGTTCCCGCCACAATCGTCGTCGCGTCGCAGTCGCTCTCAACGCGGCATGAATAGGTGCCCACGTCCGCCTCCATTGTCGGCGTGAAGAGCAAGTAGCTCTCGGTCGCCCCTTGTGACACGAGGTACCGTGGGTCCGAAATGTCAATCGGCTCGCCGTTCCGCAACCATGTGAACGACGGCGGATCCGAGAGGTGGCGAACATGGGCAGCAAAGTAGGCATTACTGCCAATGGTGTAGTCGTACTCCGGGGTTTCGATCTCGATCGGCCGACAGGAGTAGCTGAAGACCAGGTCATCACCGAGTGTGGTCCACCCGTGCTGCGGATAGCCCTCGCTGGCCGTCAGGGTCCGTCCGCTCACAACGATCCGGTCGCCCTTCTGCACATCGCCGAAAGCAACCCTCACCGGGACAACCGTGGTCCAGGGAAGACAGGACCATGAGGAGCAGTTCTGGCGGAAATTCATCATGAAGTAGCGAGAACGCTGCACGCCATCCCGCGTGTGTGCGATGATGACTTCCATCGGCGCCCGATTCGACGCCTGATCTCCTCCGCCAGCCCAACCCACTGAAATCTCGCCCGTTACGTACAGCGGCTCCGGCAGATCAACGGGGGCCTCCCACTGCACGACGGGTATGCGGCCGGCCGAGTCGACTCGGTTGTCCGTCATCCCGGACTGACCAATCGGCGGATTGACATCGTTCCCCACCGCCCACGCCCCGCTCGAGCCGTACCAACTCGGATCCCACACCATCGGAGTCGAGGACTCGAGGTACCAAGGATTCACGGAGGAGGCGCGGCCTCCGATGGCGTATCGCGCGTGCCAGACCGGGACCCCGAGCTGATCGTCATCCGGATTGCCCACCGATGTACCCGCCGCGGCAGGGGAAGGAGTCGTCCAATCGGTGCTCCGCTTCCACTGGAAGGATTGCCGCGGGTACACCGCGAGCGTGGCGGGCTGGCTCGTGGTCTGACCACACGAGTTGGAAGCGACCAGTTCGTAGCGTCCGCTGTCGCTGGGCTTGGCGTTCGCGATGGAGAGTTGGGTCGTGGCAGCGCCGGAGATGACCGACCCATCGGGCGTTACACCGTCCATGATGGGCGTGCCGTCCCGGTGCCAGCGAAGAGAAGCCGCGAAGGGTGCGAGATCGGGCACGAGCTGCCCGGCGGTCTCGATCGCCGCCGCCTCTCCCTCGATGACCGACACCAGAGACTCGGCCGGGGGTGAGAAGACAAACGAAGGACAGTTGTGGGTAAACGTCAGACTGTCGGAGAAGTAGATGTACCAAGGGTGATCCGACGTGGGACGCCCACTCACGACGATCACGTCGCCCTGGTTCACGACGGGAACGACGACATCAACCGGAATCTCGATCTGCTGCTCGCCGATCGTAAAGGTCCGGCTGGTGATGACCTCGGCGAGATCAGCACGCCCTTGCGGCAGCCTGGCGATGACCGCCTCGTAGGGCTGGGCGTTGTTGAACCAGTTGACGGACCACGAGCCGTGAACTCTCAGCCCCCCGGGAAGCGTGGCGGGTGCCAGCCAGCGGATGACGCCGGTGCGCGACGCCGAAAGGTGGTTCAAGTTGTACGTTGTGGTCGGCCCGATCGAGGGAGCGTTGTCATCGCTCGACACCCACGAGGAGTTGCTCGCCTGCCCAAACCACGACGGATCCCACCGCAGGAGCGTGGGCTCATTTGCAAACCAGGGATTCGAGCCACCGAGCCCGCCGCCGGAGGTGTACGCGTACTGCCAGACCGGCTGGTCCTGTCCGTCCAACCCCGGATTCCCGTAGCTTGTATTCGCGTCGTACTCGGGACGAACGACCCAATCTGCCTGCCGGTTCCACGTGAAGCCGATGGGGTACACCGGTTGCTTGGCGACCTTGAACCTGATGTTGTGGTACCACACCGTCCACCACCCGTGGTCGGCCAGCGCTCGCGTCGAGAACGTGATCACGTCACCGGCATTGACAACCGGCACCCGCAGGTGCACCGGCTGCTCGCGCTGACTCCAGATCGAACTCAGCGTGTCACTGAACAGGAGCTGCGCGCCGGAAGCCGAGCCACCCGGCGACCGAGCAATCGCGACTTGATACGTCGCGTTGTTGTTCGTCCAGTCACCAACATAGTAACCGTCGATCAAAAGGCCGCCGGGAATCGTGGCGGGAGCGATCCAGCGGAGCGCGGCGACGCGGGGCGAAGAGGGAGCGCCGGGAGTCAGGAACGCCCCGCGTCCGACGGAAGGAGCCGTGTCGTTGGCAACGACCCAGTTGGGATTGGGAGTCCCGAACCAAAATGGGTCCCACACGAGGCGAGTGCCCGCGCCCAGGTACCAGGGATTCGGCCCGCCCAACGGGTCACCGGTGACCCACACCGCCTCCCAGACCGGGTTCCCCATGGCGTCCGGCGAGGGATTCCCAGTAGACCATCCCGGTTCAATCCCGGGTGCGAAGTCGGCGTTGTGGTTCCACACGAAGCCAGGGGGATACTGCTGGGCGAAACAGAGGGGCACCAGACCAGCAACCAAGACGGCGACGGCAACTCCAGTACGAACCATGTGACCTCCCGTGGGGCAACAGGATATCAGGGTTTCCCCTCGCCGTCGCATCGCTGATGGCAGCCGCGCACGAGGGTCGGCCAACCCGCCTGGGGAACCGGTGCCGCCCCAAGGGCGGGGAACTCCAAAAACAGACCACCCCGGCGAGACTTCCGGGGTGGTCGGAACGACGAGTTACGAAGCAGGATCAGGCGCGACGACGACGCGCGGCGAGGAGGCCGGCGCCGGCGAGGAGAACGCCCGCGCCGGGGGCGGGGACGTAGAACCCGCGGATTTCACCACCCGGGAAGGCGGTGGTGTGGACGTTGAGGTACCCGCGGCTCTGCTCGAGGGACTGGATGAGGCGGTTCATGGCGTTGGAAATGCTGCCGCTCGCGGTGATGAACGCGGCGTTGTAGGAAGAGGCGAGGGTGAGGTCAAACGTGCGGTCGTAGGTGCCGAAGGTGCCGCCGTGGGGGAAGCTGGGGAAGGAGGGGGTCGGGGTCATGACGCCCGCGGTGCCAGCGAAGGGCAGGGCGGTGAGACCATGGATATGGCAGGCGGTGACGTTACCGGTGAGGCCGGAGAAGGACGCCTGCACGCGCATGGTGGCGAGGTCCAGGTCGATGGTGACCGTGGAGAAGCCGGTGCCGGGGGAGGAGTTGGGGGGAGCCTCGTTGGGACCACTGAGGGTGGTGGTGAAGACGAGCTCATGGGCGGAGGCAACGGTGGTGGCGGCCGCGACAGCGGCGATGGCCAAGGACTTCAGCAAGGTCGACATTGAATCTCTCTTTCTTGAGTCGTCGCGAGGGATAGCGACGACAGCTCCGGGAACGCACAAAGGCCCACGACCCTCCCCGGCGGGCGTGCGCACCGCGGGCGGAACGCTGGACGCGGCAGGAGCGGATGTCGGCGGGACGTTGGGATCTTGCGGTTGTCGGGGAAAGAGGCGAGAAAAAGTGGGCGTGCGGGGCGGGCGGGGCGACGGCGCGGTGCAAAAACAAAAGCAGCCTCCTTTTCAGGAGGCTGCTTCGCCGGCGAACCGGGAATGCAAGAAACAGTTGGGAACGCTTCATCCCACGTTGCCGTGGGGCTATCTGCTGGGGCTTCTGGCCTTGGCAGACGAGAGTGTGTTGACAACCGGTATGACATCTCTGTCATGGTCCGGTCTAAGGAAATCCCTTAGAAAGGAGGTGATCCAGCCGCAGGTTCTCCTACGGCTACCTTGTTACGACTTCGTCCCAGTCACCGATCTTGCCGTGGGCACTGCTGAACTGCAGCGACTTCGGGCACTCTCGGCTCCCATGACGTGACGGGCGGTGTGTACAAGGCTCAGGAACACATTCACCGGAGCGTAGCTGATCTCCGATTACTAGCGATTCCGGCTTCATGCAGGCGAGTTGCAGCCTGCAATCCGAACTGGGGTGCGCTTTTTGCGATTTGCTCCATCTCGCGATCTTGCGTCGCTCTGTACGCACCATTGTAGCACGTTTGCAACCCTGGATGTAAGGGCCATGAGGACTTGACGTCATCCCCACCTTCCTCCGGCTTGACGCCGGCAGTCTCGCTAGAGTACTCGGCATTACCCGTGAGCAACTAACGATAGGGGTTGCGCTCGTTAAAGGACTTAACCTGACACTTCACAGCACGAGCTGACGACAGCCATGCAGCACCTGTGATCGTTCCAACCTTGCGGCTGTGGCTCTACTTTCATAGAGTTAATCCGACCATGTCAAACCCAGGTAAGGTTCTTCGCGTTGCCTCGAATTAAGCAACATGCTCCACCGCTTGTGTGAGCCCCCGTCAATTCATTTGAGTTTTAGCCTTGCGACCGTACTCCCCAGGCGGCGCACTTATCGTTTTTACTACGACCGATACGGCGTCAAAACCGCACCGGTCTAGTGCGCATCGTTTACGGCGTGGACTACCAGGGTATCTAATCCTGTTTGCTCCCCACGCTTTCGTGCCTCAGCGTCAGGACAAGCCCAGTGGGCCGTCTTCACCATCGGCATTCCAGTAGATATCTACGCATTTCACCGCTCCACCTACTGTTCTGCCCACCCATACTTGCCTCAAGATCGGTAGTATGCCCTGCTGTTCCTCGGTTGAGCCGAGGGCTTTCACAGAACACTTTCCGACCCGCCTACGCACCCTTTAAGCCCAGTGATTCCGACTAACGCTTGTGGCCTCTGTATTACCGCGACTGCTGGCACAGAGTTAGTCGCCACTTCCTTTGGGGTCGATCATTGGTTCCAACCCCTGACAGTGGTTTACACGTCAGAGACGCTTCATCCCACACGCGGCATTGCTCCGTCAGGCTTTCGCCCATTGCGGAAGATTCGTTACTGCAGCCTCCCGTAGGAGTCCGGACAGTGTCTCAGTTCCGATGTTGCGGGCCGTGCTCTCACACCCGCTACCCGTCTTCGGCTTGGTAGGCTTTTACCCCACCAACTACCTGATAGGACGATCGCTGCTCCTAAGGCGTTAAAACTTTGCTCCGTAGAGATCATGGTGTATTACCTGCAGTTTCCCACAGCTATCCACCACCTCAGGGTACATTCGATCGTATTGCTAACCCTTTCGCCACTCACCCTTGCGGGTTCGTTCGACTTGCATGTTTTAGCCATGCCGCCAGCGTTCAATCTGAGCCATGATCAAACTCTTCAGTTGATTTTCGTTGACCCCGCCGAAGCGGGAGATCTTCAAAAGAAGTATTCAACCATGTTCCCTCACAAGTCTTGCGACTCATGAGGTGGTCTGGACAGGTCTTGCAACCTGTCCCCATCGACGGCTTGTCGATGGTTGGCATCATTCACCTCCTGCCCGAAATAAGCGGGGGGCCTATCTCGGACAGTCCACACGTGAGTGACACCGTGAAAGCTGTGACCCTTTCACCGACTGTGGGGTTCAAACCTCTTGGCTTGCCCCATTTTTGGATTCGTTCGGCGCCGTCCCAGTCGAGGACTTGGGTGTTCCCCAATGCATCCGAACGCACACTCTCGTGCGATTCCCAACTGTTTACTTTTCAAAGATCTCAGACCTCCGCGGCCGCAGGCCCCTTTGGTCGTCCGCTCAAGTGGCGGGAGAGAAGCATACACGACCGCCCTCTCCAGTCAAGCAACCAGTCTTGTTCTTTGACACGTTTCTTCCAAAACTCAAGTTCCAGCCCCCACTTACGCGCTTGGCCATTTCCTCCCTTTCCTCCCCACCCCCCCGCTTCACCCCTCC